>JAEHJW020006381.1_pt1 | contig 41306 bp, 61 predicted proteins | sample 9271431 | NCBI WGS metagenome assembly JAEHJW02 | reverse complement strand
CGTTATCGGCAACCTTAAAGACCGAGCTTGATAAGTATCTTTGCAAGGTCGGGTTTAGCCAATAAATATTTTTTAAATCCATCTATTGCTAAAAATGGATAACCTTTATTTTCCAGTTGTTTTGAAGCCGAGTTCCATAAATTGCAAACCTGTTTTGTAGCTGGCAATATATTTCTGTCGTTCATGTCGTTGTGCAAATTTTCACTTACACGGTCATTGCACAACTTAATTATTTTATTAAGCAAAGCAATTTCAGAATCGTAATCCTGTGGTTTAGCTTCTAAAACCATTTCAACAATTTGGTCATCTAAAAACATATTTGTTAATTTTTAAGTTAATAATTCGATTTAAAAGGCAGCCGATAACACCGGCTCACATTCCATGTGGGTTTCAGCGGGTTGCATTTTGTATAGCTCGCGTTATTATTTCGTCGTTGGACGGGAACGAAGACCCGTAATCCCACACGGCATGTAGCCGAAACCGTTAGCGGTTATTTAAAGAACGCTGTTTACAAAACTTACAATTTCCTTTATGTGTCAAGGAACGTGTATCATTACCAATATAGATATATTCACAACTGTCTATTGTTAATATTTCAATAGGCGAACCAAAATATTGCTCATTCATTGATTTTTTACTTACAGTTGTTTCACAAGAAAATAAACAACCGCTAACAAGCAATATAAAAAATGCCTTAGTTAGTGCTAAAATTGAAGTTTTTGTTTTCATATTATTGTTTGTTTTAAATTTATAATTTCGTTCCTTTAATACGGCACTTTTCATATTGCCAGCCGTTAGCCGTAATGTTAAGAAACGGCATCGGTTATGTCTTTGAAAGGATTATTATAATGATGATACATTACCTTTTTCTCAGCTTCTTTTGAGAATTTAACAGCCGAATAATCGAGCCAATTTTCACGTTCTTCATTGTATTGCTCCTCTGCTTCTTCATCACTATATCCTTCTTCTTCCATTATTTGTTCTACGGTTCTTAATCCGTAATTACCAACATAGCTCTCATAATATTCACATGCTTGTTCCCATGCATATTCACTTGCTGATTCTTCTGTTTCGGCTTCAATAACTTCAAAATTTTGAGCACCGCCAAATCCGCCAGCAAGTCCCCAACCAACAATAAATAAATTTTTCATTTTTATAATTTTAATTTGTTAATACTAAATAAAATAAACACATACGGCTAACCCACGCTATATTCAATGCGGGGTTTAGTGCTTATTTTACTGCTTCCTTTTTAGTTACTTTTCAGCGTGGGATAGATTTGCAGCTTTGAAACCCGCACTGAAATATAGCGTCAGACGTTATGCGCAATTAAAGCAACTGCCTCAATGTTGCGATAACTTCCTTTTTTATCTCAATCCTACTAAGTAAATACCTTGCTTCATCAGCAGGTAATGGACTTTTTAACATAGCATTATCAAAAAATGATTGTTCTTTTTCCCTATTAATGATTAACTTTTTTATTTTGCCTCTAATTGTGAAAATCCAAAATATTCTTTTCATGTTGTAAGTATTTAATTATTAATAATAAAAGCGCATAACACATGGTAAACGTAACGGCGGACAAGTCCGCGCTTGGTTGATGGCGTGTAGGTTTTGCCGCTACGCTTACCATCAACGTTAGCAAACATATTAAGAGCCGAGCAACTTGACACGAATCCATTTATAAAATTTAGTTGCGTCAGGAATACAAAAATTATCAGGTGAATTTTCCTTTCTCCATAAATCCTCTAACGGTTTTAGTTCTTTAAGTGGTTTTGTAAATAAATGATAATATTGGTCGCCAGTTTGTTCTGCGTAAATGTTTGCCGATTCAATTAGTTCGGTTAAAGCATAGTTTTCATGTCCACGAATTACCGTATTCTCTTTGACTATTTGTTCAAATTTCTTTGGTTGTTCGCAATGGAAACATAAAGCAACCAACTCATTAAGATATTCGAGTAATTCGTTTGATGTTAATCCGTCTTTTGATTTATAAACAGCGTTTATAATTTCGACTTTTTTTTCTGATATTTTTTTGATATTGTGCATTTGCAATTATTTAAAAAATTAATAAAATACGTTTGCTAACAAGCGGTCATAAAACAAAGCGGGTTAAGTGTAACTTGCAAGTTCATCACTCGCTTTGTGTTCGGAGGCGGTTGATACTTTAGCAGCCCGTTCACCGCTTCGTTTCATACCGCCATAGCGTTATACACAAGTTAAAAACGCACAACTCGAATGTGTAGTACAACTTTGTCGAGTTCCATTTTGCCAATGTATATTTTTGAAATTGTTCCACCAATTTGAAATTGATAGTCTGTTATTTGCCATTTACCTAATAAATCTTGAAAATAACTTGGAGTTACATTTTCTTCAATCCAATTATTTCTTAAAACTAAACCTTGTTCAGTTTCATTGTATGATGTACAAATTAATTGAAACATAATTATATTTTTTAAAGATTAATAATAAAACATGTGTATAACACGTGGTATAAAACAGTTGGGTTTTCGTGGTATGCGAAGCATTGTAGCCCGTATTAAGTGTTTTGTAACTTGATAGGTAAGCACTTCGCAATCCAAACCGATTTCATACCACCAACGTTAGCCACAATATTAAAGACCTTCCTTGCAGTTAAGTTGTTTGCTAACTAAAACAGCTTCGTGTCCGTAATATCCGTTGTGAGAATTATACGCTACAAATTGTAGAGGCCCTTCGCTTGTTTCTAAGTTCACAAACATTGCACCGCCACAATCTAAGTATTCTAATTCTTCAATTTTTTTATTGTTTAAAGCTGTATCGGTAATTGAAATACCAAGCAATTCAGCTCCAATAAATTCTTTAGTTTCATCGTTTGTAATTATACAACCAAAACTTTCGCAACAGCATTGTTCATCAGAAATTCCGATTTGTATTGTTTGTTGGTCTGTTATTATTTGGTAACCATCATAACCACCCCAAGTTCTTTCTTTTGTTTTGAAGTTAGTTTCTTCAATTCTTAAAATCTTTTCCATAATTTATTGTTTTTAAAATTATTATTAAAAAATACTGTGGCTAACACCGTGTATAAGCAATGGCACGGATAAGTTAGTGCTAATTTGAAAGTGTGTGCAAGTGCAACTGTTTATACACAACACGTTATCGGCAACCTTAACAAGACTCCCGACATAAGCCTTTGCAATCATACTTACAAGGCTCATTTGTTTTATAGCAAATTTGGATACATAAAATAGTATCTACTTCACTATCTGTTAACTCTGCCGTTGTTTTATATCCTTTTGAAAGTCCATACTTCAAAACCTTACGAACTTGTTCTTTTGACAATCTTTGTCCTCTGTGTTCAAATGCTTTATAAGCTTTATTTATTTGCTCTAATGCTCCTGTTAAATCTGCGTGCATAATATTGATATTTTAATTGTTAATTATTCGATTGATAAAAGGCAGCCGATAACACGCAATATAAAAAATTGGCTATCAAACTGCTGTGGTAAATTGAAAGCGACTACAAAGCCAACTTTTCATATTGCCACCGTTAATAATTAATCATATATCTAGCATAATGGAATACATATTGATTCAATATCATAAACGTTAAAAAAGCCAATACAATCAATTGAATCAAGATGTTAATAGTTTTTCTCCACTCGGCTAAATTTAAGTCGCTTGTATTTATTCCAGCCAAAGTAACTATAATAAACATCAGAATAAATATTACTATTGTTTCCATCTTTCGTCCTGTTTTAATAGTTCGGTTATTGATTCTGTTAATTCATCGCATTGCTCTTTTACTGTAACTATATACATCGTATTATCTTCATTTTCGGCTTTTGCCAAATCGCTGGCAATTTGCAAATTTTCCTTTGTTTTTTGGGAGTGCTTTAATGCTATTTTAAGCCGCCTCTTCACATTGTTTGTCATTCCTTTTTTCTTTTATTAAATTTTTAACTTTTTTCAATTTTTTCCTTAAAATAATAATCATTGCATGTAATTCACTCGATGACATTTCCTCAATAAGTATTCTTTCTATTTTTACTTCAGCATCGATTAGCTTTTTTGAAAAATCAGTTTGTTTGACCATTTTTTCCATTAAGCTAATGTATGGATAATACTTTTTATCCTTGGTTTCGATTAAATTTTTAATTGTTTTAATTCCATGAATTACAGTTGTATGGTCATTATTACTATTGTATAGCTCAGAACCTATCGCACTAAAAGAAAATGCATTATTAAAAGTTTCCCTTGAAAAATAATAATACATATATCTTGCAATTACAAGTTCGTTTTTCCTACATGTTGAGTTAATAGCCTCCAATGGTATTCCTATACATTCAGATGCTATCTTAAGCATATTTTCGAGTGCAATCATTTTTCGAGCCTGTTTTTTTTGTCAAAATACGTGTTAATTACAAGCGACCTTAATCCCGGGTCTTCATTTTTTATTTTCGGCTCTGTTTCACAGCCAATTACAAACAATTCAGTTATATTTTTAGCTGAATTTATTTTATTTATAATTTCATTTCGCTCTGAGTTTTTCATTTTCAATTATATTTAATATTTTAACACAAAATCCATAACTGGCATAAATTTTAGCCTTGCAGTGCGTTTTATCTAAAGCAGTAACCGGGATTACTGATTGTAATTTTGTAAAATACGTTTTATTCCCGGTTTTGTGCTTTTGCTTTTGTTCAATATGAACACTATATTCCATATCTTTGTATTTTATGAAATCGTTGTTCAATCATGTGTTTTTTACTTCTTTGTTTTTTCATTTTTCCTTGTTTTAATTGTTTTTACTTCTGTTTTAACTACTCTTTCGTGTAAAGATTTTTTTTCTTTTAGCGACAGTTCAAAATGTTTTAAAATTTTTGCGTAAGTTGTCATAATATCGGTTTTAATAGTTATCAATAATTTCATATATGTATTGATGCAGGTCGTAAATACTTACCCCCGGTTCTTTTGCATAAGCCAAAATCTTTTTTAATGCTTTAATTACATGTACCTGATTATTTTTAGGAATTGCGTTTAAATCGTTCAAAATGTCAATTATTTCTAATTTTTCTGGCTCGTCTTGCCAGAATTCAATCGATTCAAATTTTTCTTCGTGTATTTGCTCGGCTGTTGTCATATACTTACTTTTTAATTTTTTTGTTAAATTTTTCGGCTTGCTCGTTTAGTTTTATTAGTTTTTCAAGGGTTTTTTCTAGGAGTTTTTTCATTGTGTTATTAAAATTATTACTGTTTGGCGGTTCATTTAACAACCTTTTAAAGCCCAAAACATTTCTAAAGCTTCATCTTTATTCATTTTTGAAACTTTTTCAACCGTATTTACAGGCACTTTTACAGTCATTTCTTTATGATTAGAATTACCAGAATGGTAGTTTAAATAATGATTTTTTGTACCTTTTGTTAAAATCAAAGTTCCATTCCATGCTACTGATTCGCTTGCATCTGTTAAGTTATAATCTTTAATTGCTTCCATTGTCGTAATTTTTTATTTATTGTTTGTTAAAATAATTTACCATTTCTTTTTTCAAAATCTGATACGAATGCTTTAGCTCTTTCTAATGCGCTTACAGGCTTTTTTGAATACACTTCTTTTAGTGCTAATGCAAAGCAAGCTCTATAATCACCTTCAAATGATTTAGCTAATTTGTGAGCTGCTTTGAAAATTTCTGATTTTGTCATTTGAGTCTTCATAATTCTAAGTATTAATATGATTGTAAAATTAAGGTTTTCTAAAATTGTGTGCAATAGGTGTTTAGTTAAAATTTGTTAATAATAGTTAAAATAAAAAAGCCGGAGCTAAACACCCCGGCCAAACCCGAATTATGAAAAAACCTAAACCTAATTATATGACACAACAAAGATAAGGATATTTTTTGTAATTTTGCAAAATGATAGAAATTATACTTTACAACTTGCCAAAAATAAGCCTTAATGAATGGTATTCAGGTAGTCATTGGAGCAAAAGGACTAAAATAAAAGATGACTATATTTTCATAATTAAATCTCAATTTAAACAGATTTTACCAAAATCAAAAAAATATACTGTTTTTTATAATTTTCTTTTCGATTCGAAACCGCTTGATGCTTCTAATTGCGTTGCAATGGTTAAACTAATTGAGGATATTATTTTTGAAAATGATGGATATAATATAATAACTGGGATTCACATAAAAAGCGAAAAAAGCCCAACTAAAAAAGATTATGTCAAAATACATATATACGAAAACAAATGAAATACAGCCATAACCAACGTCATGAATGCCTAAAGTATGTCAATAGCCTATTTGATACAAACAATGGCGTAGAGGTCAAAAAAATAAGCAAAAATAGGACGTTAAGCCAAAACAGATACCTACATTTATTATTGACTTATTTTGCTTGTGAATATGGCTATACTCTGGAATATGTCAAACAGGAAATTTTCAAAAAAGAAGTTAACCAGGATATTTTCATTGAAATTAGGCTTAATAAAAAAGGCCAGGAGTTTGAAAATATTAAAAGTTCGGCATCTATCGACACGGCTAAAATGAAAATATCCATTGACAGATTCAAAAATTATTCGGCTGCCAATGGATTAGTACTACCTGAATCGGATGATTATCAGTTTTTGCAGTTTATTGAGAATAATGCTGAAAAATATAGCGAATGGCTTTAAAATGAATTATACAAATTATTAATAGTTTCGGCATATCCTTTACCGTTTAAAATAAACGCCTTAAAACAGGTTTTTAGTTCTTTTTTAGGCTGTTTTTTGATTGGTACATGATAATGTTTAGCCATTTCATTTAACAGCTCCAACGCCTTATTTTTAAAACTTTGGTCTTTTGTTTCGAGAAATTCGAAAATGTTATAGATTATTTCGTCTTTCATTATTCTGTTTTATTTAAAATTTCAATTTCCCTAATTAAATCGGCTATTCTATTGCAGCGTATACTTATAGCTTTTTGATTTTCTATATTATTACACTGGCATCCTGAATGAGTTTGTCCAAATTCAACATATAATAGATTTTCGCTTGAAATTTCTAAATCATTTGTCCAGTGGTATGCTTTTTTAATTGTATATGTGTCCATAATTATTTATATAAATCTTTTTGGTCTTTTGTTTCGAGAAATTCGAAAATGTTATAGGTAATTTCGTCTTTCATTATTTAGGTAAAATTTTGTTTCCAATTTTTTGACGATCTAATATTTCAGGCAATCTTAAGCCAAGTGGATTAGATTTAGTATCGTCCCAAATCTGCAAATGATAATTATTCTTTTCGGCTATAATTTTAGCAAACTCAGCAACATTTAAAGCATATTCTTTGTCGCGGCCTAATGCCATCAGTAAATCTATTACTCCGGTTCTGATAATCTCTACTTTATCAAGTTGCATCAAAGCTTTTTTAGTGTTATGATATTGCTTATTAACTTTTTCAAGGGCTTGTATTAATGATTCCTTTGAATATCCAAGCAAATCAGCTCGATATTGCCACCAATCTGAAGGTTTATTTAATGCCAAATAGTGTTTTTTTTCAGCATTTTTTTGAACTGATACTAAAGTCATAGCCTTCACAACATCGGTTAAGGCAGCAACTTGATCGGCATTTAATAGAACTCCTGTTTGCTTTTCTTCAAAAGCTTTAATTAATTGCAGTCTTATTTCTTTAGCATATTGGCCACTTGATAAGGCAATTAAAGTTAATGCAGATTCTTTTGTGAGCAAATAATCAAATGAAGGACGACCACCGGTACTTTCTTGCTTCAATGCAATAAAGTCTAAATTGTCCTGAAATAGCGCCCTTTTAGCATTTCTATTAAACCATGTACTTATATTGTCCTTTATCCCTAATGCCTTATGCAATTCTTTAGCACTGGCATACATTTTACCGTTTATGTTTTTTAATTCAATCATAACTTTATTATTTATAATAAAACAAAGGTATATACTTTATTTGTTATTATAAAATTTATTTTATCAGGTTATTACCTTAAAATATTTGAAATAATTAAGGTTATAGCTTTAAAATTAAAATGCCGAGCGTTCCAGCACCCGGCACCAATTATGTATAAAATCACTAACAAAAAATCTGCAATACAAAAGTAACTATTATTTCCTTATTTAAATGTTAAATAAACAAAAAAACGCCTAACAAATGTTAAGCGTAGGCCAATGAATGCTATTCAAAGGGGTGAAATCATCTATTATTTATCCATTTATAAAGCGCAATGATAAGTAATATTATCGCTGCAATTACGCAAATCCACTGAAATATTATCATGACTATACTATTTTCATTAATTTCAAAACAAATGCTATAATGCCTAATACAACTGATGTTAATCCAATTGCGGCGGCTAACCATTTCTTAATCGATGACGAAGCAAGTAAAGATTGTTCCACAGTTAACAACCTATCCGGGATGTCCAATTCTTCGTAATTTTTATGAGCATTTTCAAGCTTTTCAACACGCGGAGTAATATTGCAGCTTAATGGATGCGATTCTACTTTATACATTCGTTTTTCCAAGTCATCCAACTTTTTAAAATATATAGTCTGAGATTCTTTTACGTCATCTATTTTAACCGAAATAACCTCTAATTTATTTTCGATTAATGCCCTGTTTTCTTCTCCAAACTCCCTGACTAGTTTCTCAATGCTCTCAAATTCACTCATATACATTCATTTTAAGTCGTTATTAATTTATATTGATTTCGTTTAAGTATTTGCTTGTATATTTATTCACTTTGAATTGTTTCACGATATTGTTTTTATTTGTCATCGGCTCTGGCATAATCGGCAAAACTGGATTATTATTATTTCCATTTTCGAAAAGTGTATTATTTTCGTAATAAAAATTAGTAACCTTACCACTTGATGAGCCATAGATAGGAGCTGTTGAAAATCCTTTTATTTTGTTACCAGTAAAATAAATACTATCAACATTACATCCTAATTTTGAAGGAATAAGCATTGCAGCAAGTGTTTTTAGTTGACTATTTTGAATGCTAATGAATATATTATTTCTTACTTTTAAATTTTTAATAGTCCAACCTACATGAGATGAATTCCATGTAATTGCATATGTGTTGTTATATCCACTTGCTTTATATCCGCAATCCTCGAATCTGTTGTTGTATATTTTTATGTTATTGTATTTTGCTTTTTCAGATTGGTAGAAAATAATTGAACGGTTAAGATATTTGAACTTATTTTTCTCTATGACAATATCACTATTTTCTATTGCACCTTCAATGATAATGCCTATTTTGTCGTTATTCAATATCGAGTTACTGCCTATGAAATTGTCATGCACATAAGCCGAATACTTGTAATTACCCTTATTACATGTGTATCCACCTAAATCAATTGTTCCAAAAATATTATTCCCATATATTTCTAAGCCTTGATTATTCCATGTTTCGATAGCAAAATTATAACTATTTGCCCCGACTGTTGACATATCGGTGAAAATATTATTATTGAATATTTTACAACCTATATTATTCCCATTTCCATTAACCGCTTTTATTCCAACGCCATTTAAATTTGATGATTTCCCGGTTGCTGTTATTATATTATTATATATTTTTAAACCATCCTGCCCTCCAAAAGCTATATTACCATAGCCATAATAGCCGCCTGTATTGTAAGTCGCGCAATCAGTAATAATGCAATTATAGATTTCATTTCCTGTTGAATATTTATTTGGTATTCCGGCAGACCCATCAGTTTTGCCATATATGTACAAGCCTTGGGTTACAAAATTTGTAACCGTAAGATGATGATATTTTACATTCGACCTGGCAAATTGATAGACTGGTGCCCATCCTTTTTTATTACCGTCTAATCTCAGGTATGATATTGACTGATTTCCTTCAGTGCCTTCAATTTCAGATGCAAGTTTTAGCGCGACATTGTATTTATTAGTATTTATAAATTTAATTATTGAGCTAGCTCCGTCGCCTTCAATTGATACACCTGATGGAATTGATAAGGTAGAATTAACATTGTATGTACCTTTGTTTAAATGGATAGTGTCCCCAAACGATGACCTAGATAAGGCATATGCAATACTAGCAAATTCTTTACCTTTTGCGCCATCTCTGCTCGGACTATCAATTCCATTGATATCAACGTAATACAAACTCATATATTAAAATTTTTGCTCGGCTTCAAAATATTGTTGCATAGTACATTTTTTCCGGTGAATACTATTCCAAAGAACAAATCTGATAGTAACAGAACCGGTAATGCCACCATATACAGTACTAGTAAAATCAGACTTATTAAAAATCTTACCATTTTTTTCATCATATTTTTCTTTAAGATACCCAGCGGTTGAACTTAATACAATTCCTGTAATTAATCCGGCTGTTTTGTTTTGAAAAATCTCATATCCAACACAATTGCCAATGCTGCCAATCATAAAACCAGCTCCAAAATGATTTAAATTGTCTTGTTTTTGACTGTGTTTTGTTTCAAACTGAGCAAAGCAATTTATTGAAACATTAAAGATTAAAATAAATATTAATATTTTCATAATTATGTTATTGTTACTGTGAATCCTTTTCCTTCTAAGCTAGTCTTTGCCGCCAATCCATTATATCCTCCACTTGATGAATCTGGATCTGCATTTGTTCCCCCAATGTTAATGGTTCTACCTGTATATCCAGCAGTCGAAATAGAATCTAAATCTGCAAGTATATGATTGACTTCCTCTGCGGTCATTGCATTATTTTGCAATTGAATCAATGTGCTGTTTCTGGATGTAGAAATATTCAAAAAATTTATATAGCCATAATTGCATCCAGATAAATTGATACTTGAAAATGTCCCATTTCCTGTTGTCGAAAATATAAAACCAGTACTGCCAGTGTTTCCATTCGCAATTAATCCACCAGATAAAGGTACATTTGAAAAGTCAGGAATACCAACGTAATTGCTAGACCCTATATGAACATTAGTCATTAGTCCATTACCTGAAGATGCAAATTTTACGCTAAAATTAGATGACTGGGTGTATGCTAAGAAAGAGCCTGATATCTTACATAAAGATAAATCTAATTCTCCTGACATCAGATTTGTATGTAAAACTAAAGATGTAAGAAGTCCTGTTTTCATATTTTCTATTTTCGTTATTCTGCATGAATCAGCGACAAATATAGTTATATTACCTAAATTGCCATATATTTCAGCAACATAAGTACCAGCACTTACATATGTATGTGTTTTTTCAACCCCACTTGTAAAATTTTCAGGCGAACTGCCATCTTTCCAATCAATTGTAATTGTACCGCTCGCAAAGTTTACAGTTATTCCGGCTGTGAAATTAGCAGTCGGTGTCATTGTTACCAGAATCTTTTTTTCTTCAAATCTATATTGGTCAATTATCATCATTTCCTGATAGTTTTGTTTTAATGGGATTTGCCCGTTTATTAATTTAAATTTCATAAATCTAAGATTTTATCCATCCAGCATCAATATCAAAAGACTGATTTGAGTTAATTGCAGCAATTTTTTGCTCTCTAATATCAAAATTATTCTGAATTTTGGCCGCAATAGTTTCCATGATTTGACCGACTTCAATTTCCCACGGTTCAAGCGTTTCTTTTTTTATTCTTTTTGAATTAATTACATGCCCTTTTGTGTTTAATTCAATCATGTCATACCCATTGTAAATACCTTGATTTGCAGCTTTTTCTTCGTTTTTTACAGCAATAATTAATTCATTATTTGGCCTTATTTCTTCAGAATAAGTAACAAGATATTGTTTTACTTGTGGGTATGCTGGATGAGGTGTATTTGTTATTGCAGAATTAACAATCAATTTCATTAACCTAGCATCAAACTCAGGTTCTGGATATGGAATATTATAAGCATAAACTTCTAAATCTGGATCAAGCCCATATGGTGGCAATTGCTCAGAACTTACAACGTAATTATAGTTAATAATTTCATGTGTTGATTTTCTGTATATAATACATTTTACTAATTCCATAGTTTTGATTTTTAATTGATTAATATTTTGGTTTTTCTGGATATTCCCCAAATTTTGGAAAAATATCATTTTGCAAATAATCTGATTCTCTTTGGTCGCGTATTTTTCTGCAATTATTTAGCCAATCATTTAAGGCTAATAAATACTGTTTTCTGTCTGCCTTGATTACGCTGTTAACATCTATTAACAATAATTCTCTTGCATGTTTATCTCTCAAAGAAATAGGGTATTCACTGTCAAGATAATTCCCAAGCTCACTATTAAGCCTTTCGATTATTTCTGTTTGTGGTTTTTCAACTAATTCATAATTTCGATTACAAATAAACAAATGCTTGTATTCAGAATGCTTTTGTGTTGTCAGTACATCTGGTAATTGAACTAAATCAAATTTATCAGGATTAGTATTTTCTGGCTTATTTTCCTGAATATAGTAAAATTTAATTAAATTAGGATGATTTTTTGGTAAATCTTGAAATATTCCATTTATTTTTATTTTGTTTAATCCCGGAACAGGCATTGAAATATCAATACATGGATATTCTTGTTCCCTCTGTATATTACTGTCTTTATATATTACATTCATATTTACCTCCTTATATAGTCATATTGAAAAATAACCCCCTTGCCGCCAGTACTTGAACCAACTGCATCAAAATCAATTGATAATTCATCCCCCGCAGTATAATTTTGATAAGTTGCATTTATTACAGCCGCAAATGCGGCTGTTAAACTTGTTTTTTCTGTCGCATCTATTGTTAGTTTTGTACTTAAAAAACTGTTTGCCCCGTTATTGAAATCAATTGTGATTGCACTTCCCGTTGGAGCTGTATTGACTGAGGCGTACACTCCAAGTAACCTAAAATTGTAACTACAGCTCCAAATAGCTTTACCGGCCGCCGCTGTAATTGCAGTTGTAACATCAGAACATGCCACTTTTTCACTTTCGAAATTATCTAATATTTCCCATGATGCAACGGCATCACTTGTGTTATCTATACATATCAATATTATTCTTCTTTTTGCGCCTAATTTGGCCACCAATGATGCCCCAGCTGAATTAATTGTTACATCTCCTGTACTATCATTTTCTATCCTAAATGTACGACCATTTGTTAATGTTGTTGTATTTGGCAATTGTAATGTATGTGTTGTTGTACCTGTGAATCTTTGCAAGTAATTAGAATTAACATCCAATGTAGTTGTTCCAGCAGCGGTTGCTGTTGATGTATAACCAAGTAATTTTAAATCTAATTCAGCAAATCCAGCCTGAGCATTTGTACTTACTATATTTGTTGTTGAAGTTAAATTTACATTGCCAGCCGAAATAGTGCTAATACCACCACCACCGACAGCTGGACCAGCCGTTGTTTGATACATTGGGTCTGTTTGAATCCAATTCAAATTTCCACCTACATTTCTAATTATAATCCTATTAATCAATTTCCATTCAGCAACAGATAGGCCATATAGCGTAGGCATTGGAGCTGCCTGTGCAGCGGCTACATTTGCGTATTGAGCCTGCCCCATTATATGAACTGTTGGAGTAACAATTCTATTTGTTTCAAATTGCCAATAAACACCATATTGTCCCTCGCTTAGATTAGTAGGAGTTCCATTGTTATCGTATTGTGGAGTACCTGCATTTAATTTAGCATAAGCAGTTGAAGCTGCTTCAAAAATCATTGCATTAGTTGACCCGTTTTTACGCCCTATTCTGCATTGTGTTTGAGGGTTTGAAATTGTATGATATAAATCTTCATCCCTAATTACACCCCCGGCCAATGAAAATGTATTTGTGGAATTATTTATAGCCCCAGATCCAACAGTCAAAGTATTTAAACCAGACACCCACCTTGCACCGTCTGTATCATGTTCCATTTTATGCATTAACAGATTCCTTTTTGAGCCGTGCTTTTCTTTTGCAATTATCCATTCAATTACAGCCGCTCCGTTGTCATTTGCATAAGCTGTATCAATTGAAATTACTGTTTCATCAAGTATATCCCATGCTGTTTTTGAAGCATTTAAAACAGGCACACCCCCGGATATATACATCCAGATAAACCATTGGCCTTGTTTGTTGGCAAAACTTGCAGCTGAATACTCAGATATCGCATCAAAATCAAGTGTTTTAGCAGTGTTTATGTCGTATTTTACACCGCCAATATATACCGAATAAGGTGTTGAACCTGGTAAAGTGTAAATATTTCCTGTGAATGAAGGTGCAGCGGGTAAAGTATGAACCCCATGTAATATTTGACGGCCTAAAACATTTGCAATTGTGGCATATAATCCGTCAAAATATGTCTTTAAAACGGCCTTAGATGATGACCATTTAACTTTTATTTTTGAAAAAGCATTTTCTGAATTTTCGGCTAAAAATATGTCATTGTCTACTATTGCTGTCTTTTCTGTTAGTGTTGAAATTTCCGCCCCGGTTGTTTTATGAATCGCGTTAGTGTCATAAGAATTTTCATCAACATATTGTTTTAACGTCCTATATATTGAATTATCAATATTATTATCGTAATCGCAATATGCCCCAGCTGTATCATTGTTCCAATCAGTTTGATATGCTACATTTGGAATACCTGTATTGTCATTGTATTTAGTTTCAATCAGGTCTACTGCCAGCATTTCAATGCCCTGTATACAAATAGTTGGTAAAACAGTCCCATCATTTTGAACATAAGTTCCTATTTCTCCATTTGATAATGCAGTTGATGACTTAAATAACCTTACAGATGCACCATTTACTTTATTTGTTGCCACTACATCTGCTTCGACTCCCGCATTATTTAAATATAGCGACCATGCTGTTGCAGTATCATTTGAGGTTGACGACCAAATATAATTTGCTGATTTTAAATTTTCAAAAACAGTTGTCCTAATTCCGGCACCTCGTCCGCCAAATGAATAATTATTTGTACCATTATCTGAAGTCCAATGTTTTATCCCTGATTCTTTAAGATATTTCCCTGCAAGCGGCCAATTTGTTAAAACAAAGGTATCTATTGAATCTAAGAATGATTCCCATTGTGCCTTAGTAGGTATATACCATCCAACAGCAGGTAATTTACCTGATGCAATAACTGGATAATTATACAAGCGCCCAAAGTGCGATGGCTTGTCTGTTTTTAGGTTAATAGCATCCAAATTTAAACCTAAATTTGAAGTATTTACCCGTAATGGGTCGCCATTAGTCCCACTCCCTATGATTGTATCTTGGTCTACTACCTCATCCCCTGTGTTTGTTCCTGATGTTTGGCTTAAAACTGTTTTTTCAGTATCACTCACATAGTTTTGTCCTGCAACTCTTTTTGGTTCGTAAAGTGTACTGTGATTGTGATTAATTCCAGCGTAAATTAAATCTGTTTTACCTTTAATCCAGTTGTATAAAGCAATAAAAGTTACCTTTACTTTATTGAAAGTACTTGTTTTTTCGGCTAATAATACCGATGCATCGTTTATGGTTCCAATATCAGTTAATCCACTAATTTCGCTGTTTACATCGGAATGAAAAGCGGTTGCATCAATACCAGTTAATGATATTAATTTGGCCAATAAAGCATCGGTTAAATAATTTTTGTCAGTTGATGCCGGTATATCAGCGGTCGTAATTGAAACGTGTCCTGTTTTAGTATTAACAGACAAAACGGCTCCAACATCTATTTGAACATACTGATTTGTTAACCATGCGTATTTAATCAAAGTATCTAAAGCAACGTATATTTTATTTGCTTGTCCTGTTACTGGGAAAGCCGCTAAATTTGCATATCCAAGCAATTGATCCATTGCATAAGGAAGTAAACTATTTGGAATTAAACCAAATTCATTTAATCCGGCATATCCGTTTGCAATATTTTTGTTTACTGATTTTTCAGTTTCTGCCAATAAATCAGATACCAATATCTTATATGAACGATAACCAGTTGAAGAGGTTCCATCAGGTATTATTATATGAATATACCCTCCTATAATTACTGTTGTTGCTTGTCTTATGCTTAATTGTTCCATTTTTTAATCATTAAATAAGAATATTGGATCATTTTCGAAATACTTAACTTTCGGAGCTATAAATGAGTTGCTACCATCTATGTATTCCTGAGCTATCTGAAAACATTCGCTTTTAAAAGGTTCATTATTATTATTCATGAATTCATATTCATACACCCCATTTGGCAAAACGTTTGTCGGTGTTACGTTATCATAATATTTAGCAGGATTTATTAAATATTGGCCATCTGAATAGTAAATACAATCTACATCTAATTCATATGTCTCCAAAACAACACCCTTGTAGCCTAATCTATGGGCATAAAAATAAATAATCGGGTAATTTGAGCTATAAGCATCCATTATCTGTAACGGCTTATTATTTAGCCCTATTTTATGCCCGAATGAATCATCAGATTTGTATAGTCTGACTGCATCCCTTATTATATTTGCCGGTGTAATTTTAAGCATACGCTAAATTTGGGGTTAAAATTAATTCACATTCACATTTATAAAGCCCCTCTGGCAATTGGGTTGGTGTAACTTTACCTATTTCTGTTACTGTTAAATTATCCGTATTTGGATTAATTACAATAGAAGTTGCACCTATATTTTCAATTTTTCTTTTTAAAATTATGGCGTTAGTTTCCATAAGGTAGAAAACCATTCGCACACCGTTTTTTGATAGTGTTCTGGTAGCTATGTTTTGACCAGTTCGGCTTCGTTGGTAATCGCTTATTTCAGGGTCACTGACAAAATTTACTATTTTCCTATTTGTGTAAAAATTAAGTTGCCCGAATTGGTCAGTTATTAGTAATGTATTGGTATTTGATTCAACATTATCAACTCTTTCGGGATAAAGCTTTATTTTTCGCGACCGACAAATTAAGTTAAAGCTTAATCCTGATGTGCCAAATCTTTCCCCTGGTTCTAATGATATTGCCCCGCTTGTTTTAGTATCTAATGTAATTATTTCCCCTGTTTGAAAATCCTGAATTGTTACATTACGGCAAACTATCATCTTATTCATCATGTTAATTGCCAGTTCTTTAACATACAATTCAATTAGGTATGATTCCCAGATGTTAATCTGTACTGGGAATGTTTCTCCCGCCCATGTGTCCTCTGTAATTACAGGCGGCTGATAATTATGAGTTAACCGTGAATTAGTGATAAAATCCTTTTCAACTGACATTTTAATTATTTTGCCGTCAACATCAGTCCAGTCTATATCTGAGAATTTTATCCTAATCATTTAAGTATTTTTTACAAATTTATACATTTTTTTAATGTTGTGAAACATATATTCCAATTGTTGTTAATGTACCGTTTAAATTTGCCTCAAATGTTACAGTACCCGAACGTGGAGAGGCTGAATAACTAACTTCCATTGTTATCTGAGCATCGCCTGTCCCGAAAGTAACCTGAAAATTAATCCAACTTGGCTTGCTGATTATCTGCCAAAATGCATTGCTAACAATTGTCAACAAAATATTTTGAGCATTAAGCGAAATACTATTATATCCGGGTGTTACCACAATACTAGGCGTGTCGACTACATATGACTGCCCAATTATTACATTCCTGATTATTGTACCATCGGTGATAACAACGGTAGAGTTTCTGGCAACTATTGTACTTGGTACAGTTACATTGAAATTACCATTTCCAGAACCTGATATAACTGAACATGTTATCCATGAATCGGAAGGTATTACCTGCCAATTAGTATTAGAATTTACAACTACATTTTTTGTTCCTCCGTTTTTATCGAATTGAAGCCCGGTTGGTTCGGTGTTAATATAATTTGGCTCTCCATCTTGAACAACATTAACGTATTTTGTTACACTACCATTTGTTATTGTAATTATTGCACTTCTGGCAACTAGAGCAGCCCCGCAAGTAACGTTAATTGTTGTGTTGCCCGTTCCTGATGACGAATAAATAACGCACCAAGGTTGAGAACTTGCAGCAAGCCAATCTCCGGGAGTAACTATATCAAATGATTTTGTTTGCCCGTAATACAAAAAGCTTAGATTTTCAGGCGTTACATCCAACGCAACCAGATTCAATCTTTGTTGCACATATATAGTACAAGTTTGAGTGCCACAAGTAAACGTTGCTGTGCCTGTTCTATCTGCTATACTTGCATCAACTGTCATTGTGATAACCAAATCATCAGAGCCAGATAGGAAAGTAAAACTCATCCAAGATTCTTTTTGAGTTATAGACCAATTTCCACTTGCAACCACATTTAAAACAACTTGATTCTGATTTCTATCAACTTCTATATATCCTGGCGTTACTGTTATTACGTCCGTTGGTGGTATTGTTATTGATTGAATTAGATTTAATGTCCTGTTTAATTGAGATGTCGAAAATAAAACACTTAAATAACGTTGTACAGCACTTGCATTCAATGAAACAGTAACATTTGTATTTCCAGCCGAACCATTACCAACAGAAAGTGTGATATCAGGGCTTGATGCAACTGCATTCCAATTAACATTAGATGTTACAACAACTAATTGGCTGCTTCCATTCTCATTATATATTAATTGAGTTGGATTTATTGATAATTCATCAGTTATTTTCGGCGGTGGTGGTGGCAATACTGGTGGTACATAATATTTCGTGTTACAAAATTCGTAACCTTTCAAAATAGTTTGATTAGTTTTTAAATCTGTAATTTGCTCATATACAAGTACTATTTTTCTATTATCATTTGTAATTTGACAAATATATGAATCTATGAAGTCGTGAATACTGTTCAAAACTATCTGTACTTCCGGCATTTCAATGAACGGAGCAATATGGAATGGCTTTAATATCGCGTTATTCCCACAAACTGAGTAATTTTCATTATCTATGTATGTGTAATCTAAATAGTTATCTAACATTAAGCTTCGAAGTGATAACTTACAATTGTCATAATTTGAACTTAATCCTTCCTGATTAATCGACAACATCTTGTTTGTTGTCGGGTCTACATAAGCCAAGAAAAAGCCGTCTGTGTTATAGTCGGTTCCTTCTTCTGTATACCTAGTGCAAAATTCGCTTAAATTATAGTCGTTTGATTTGCTTGATACTCCTGTATAAATGACTTTGTTTTTGGCATATATATACTTGTCATCAGGCACAAGTGAATTGTTATCATTGAAAGTAATTCCTTCTGATTTTATGTTTAATCCGTAATTTAAGAATTTTTGGTTTTTGTTTATTAATTCCTCACTTAAATCAAGTCTGGATGAATCAAGATCATATAATGTCTTAAATTTAATCCTACCCAAATCAATATACCAATATATTTTGTGCATTATTCGCAATGCCTCGAAAAGTCTTTTCAGGCTTAACTTTCTATAATTTCCGGTTCCAAATCCATTAATATCTCTTAGATTCGCTATTCTATATTTATCAGCATCAAACTTTTTTGTTGATGTATTATACCAGAAGTTAGTCGGATCGCAAATGTAAGGTAAATTAATTGCATCATAATACTGATATATCATATTGTTAATGATACTTGGCAAATCTTGAGACAAATCAGTAATTTTTTTTCCTGAGTAACTCAGATTACAGTATATCGGTTTAAATCCTGATGAAAAGGGGTTTAACAGTGCATTGTTGATATATACATCCTTCTCATATACAGATAAAAACTCCTGTAAAATAGCATCGGTGTGAAATTCTTTAATTTTTACTAATTTCTGATTATAGTCAAAATCATTGAACTTATTAAACCAGCCTTCATAAACTAGCAACCCGGTGTTAATATCGCCATTTTCATAGATTTGGATTGAAACGTCTTTTGTAGTTCCAAATTTAGCGAGGTTGTCAACTTTGATAAAATCTGAACCCGACAAAAGAAAATCACCTTCGATAGAATGTATTATCCGGGCTAAATCAACATCATCCCTGGTAAATTTATGCTTTAAATTTAAATTTGAAAGGTCAGTTTTAACAAAACCGTCTCCAAAATCTACGTAATATGTGAATTTTTCTGATGTCATTTCTTAATTTTATGCCTTTTTCGTTCACCACTTCTCCAAGGTTGAATATTCATGAACCCTTCATCATCTATCCAAGCGTTTTGACCATTGCTTAGATAAAACGCCATGATTGCAGAATGCTTTTCGTTTTTTTCCATTAGTTTTTCTAATCGGTCAAAGTTTAAGCCTTTTTGCACTATTTCTGGCAAACGTGGATTAGTGGCAGTAATTCCTGTTTTAATTAAATTTTTGTTAATTTTTGCAGGAATAACACCTTCGTTTTTTGATAATAAAGCAGGTATAGAATCACTTGTATCTGTTCCTTCGCCTTGTACCAAATCAGTGCCTTTTGCAAATTTAGGTATTGGAGTTGCTAAAACAACAGCTGCTTGCAATGCCGCTTGGCCTAATATATACGGTATTAACCAAGGCTTTGATATTGATTTAACTATACTTACAGCAGTATCAATTGCAATATCAAATAAGGCTTTTTTCTTTTGTGCACGGGCTTCTGCTTCACGCTCTTTTTGATTCATTTCTGCTATCTTAGCATTGTATTCCTCTTGGCTTATTTGTTGCTTATCAAGTTTGTCTTTTAATATTTCTTTTTCGGCCTCGTTTGAATCTTTTAACTTTGCTAATTTTTTATCCTGCGATTGATTAAATACAGTAGTTGCAAATCCGATTGTTTCATCAATAATTAATTGCCTTGTTTGTTTTTTCAATTCGGCTATTTGTTTTTGTTTTTCTGCTTCATTTTCAATTAATTTTTTGTTTGATGCAATTGTGATATCATTAATGTTTTTTTGAACCTTTTTTTCAAGTTCTATCCTTGGGTCAGTATCAGGGATAACAAATTTAGTTGTTATTGGTTTAACCTCAGGGGTATCTTCTGTATTTAATATCAAATCAAGTCGTCTTTGTAGCTCAATTTCATACTGTTCATTTAATTCTTTTTTTGCTTTAATTTCTGCAATTTGAGATGCTGTTAATTCTTCATTTGTTTTTTTAGTTTTTTTCTTTAATTCATCATTTTTATGAAGTTCATAATATTCAATCTGAGCTTCGTTTATGCCTCTTTGAACAGCATCATTGTATTGTTCTTGTGTTATCAGATTTTCTTTTTCTGATTTAATCTTTGCATCCCTTTGCTCTTTTACTTTGCCTTCAAGAAAACTTATTGCACCTAATTTTTCAACTAAAAATGAGAAAACCGGATTTAATCTGCCAACAATTTTAGTCCAACTTAGCATTCTATCTGCAAATGTCGTACTTTCATTATTTGTATTTTCCAGATCATACCTTAACCCTTTTATTTTTTCTGATATTGTACCCAAAAATTTCGAAACTGGGACTTCTATTAATTTCCCTATTGTATTTTTAAGTCCGTCCCAAGCATCGCCCAGATTAGATATTTGGCCGGTCAACCCTTGTGCTATTTTTTCATTAGCCCCTAAAACTCCTGGTAATTCCCCTAATGATAATATATAAGCTCTTATTGATTCATTAGTTGCTTTTACGGTTGTTTCCTGATTTTTGAATGTAAATGTAATATTATCGCCTTCTTTTTTTGCCCTGATTCCAAATTCTTTTAATCTTTCAAATTCAAAAGTGCCAGCATCTATAATAGCTTCTGTTAACTGGTCAAATGATTTACCTGTTGAACTTGCCAAATCTCCTAATTTAGTAAGTTCTTTTTGTGTTGGTTTAAAACCCTGATTGACTAGTTTTATATAACTTGCCGTTAACTCTGCAACTGAAAATGGTGTTTTTGCAGCAAACTCCTCAATCATTCCTAATGCCTCGGCTGCTTTTCTTTGGCTACCAAGTGAATTTTCAAGTACTATTTCATATTTTTGAAATTCTGCGCGTGTATTTATTATTTCTTTCCCAAAAGAAAATAATTGTTGAATACCTAATCCTGCAATAAATAATTGAATTTTCTCTCCTAGTCCTTGTAAAGCAAGACTGTATTTACCTACACTTCTTTGATTTTGGCCTACTGAGTTGTCAATGGCCTTTAATTTAGCATCAAGTAACTGTATTTGTGCTAATTGTTTTTTACCCTCTTCTGTATTTTGTTTATTAGCCGCTGCTAAATTTTTGTAATCAGTTCTTAATTTATTTAATTGATTACTTAATTCTTTATAGGCTCCAATTTCTTTTTGTTTAATTCCTAATTGTTCTTTATTGGCTATATTTTGTTTTTTAATGTCATCATTTAGTTTTTCAAGTGTTAACGCTTCGTTAGTTTGAGCAATTATTAATTTTGCATTTGCTTTTTCAATTGCTTGTTTAATTGCTAATTCGGCTTTTTCTATTTCAGTTAATTTTTTTGTTTCTGATGATAATTTTTCTATATTTTCTGTTAATGCCTTTGCCGAGCTTCCATTTATAGATTTATCAATATTGGAAATGGATTTTTCCAAACTAAGCATTTTTTGTTTAGTTTCTTCGGCCTGTTTGTCAAGGATTGTAAGATATTTCATTATATCCTCAAACGGATTACCCCTTTTAATAATATCATCAAATTCAAAAATAGCCATTACGATGCCCTTTTATGATGTTTTTCTAATTCCTTATTCCTGTCGCTTGCCAGATTATATAATGAAAATACCCTAGATGTATTCATTTTGCCATGCAAAGTACCAAAACAATTCAAAGTCGTTTCAATATAATTAAACATAGTATTCATTGTCATTTTTTCGCCCTTGTCATTTTTTTTCAAGTCGTTAATTAACTCTTTTTTCATCGATTCGGCATGGAATTTTTTTACCTTATCATTATTTCGCGCTGCCAAAGATTCCATCATTACTATATCGCGGAGCTTTAGTATTTTTTCAAGGTTTATGCGCTCAAACTGAAAATTCATGTCATACTCGATTTCTCTAAAAAATGCCGGTATTCTTTTAAACAACCTAATTTTATACAAAGCTTCAAATTTTCCATCCTGTAATTTGAACCAATTTTCAATTGGCAATTTATCTATATGAGTATAATAAATTGGCAATCGTTTTATAAACTGGTCTTGGCAGAAGTGAATAATTGTAATAATGCTGGCTTTAAATAATCTGATAATACCCATATTGCAAAACCTTTTTTATTTTTTTCAGTTAATCCAAAGAAATCAAATCTACTTTCGAAATTGTCTTTTACATCACCACCTGATTTCTTGGTATCTGCCATAACTTTCATCCCTTTTTCGCTTACTTCGACTTCCATTGAATTCCATAACTGCCCGGTATAATTTAAATCAACATTGTTAACTTGCAACCCTTCAGAACCTCTAATTTTTACCGTATACTTTGAATACGGATATCCTGAGTTTTGTTCTTGAGATGCAATTGTTTCAATTCGTTGGCCTAAACTGTCAATACCTTGACTTAATTGTTCTTGATTATAATCAATAATTGCCTGTTTTACTTCTGATTTTTCAGCAATATCTTTGATAATTTTGTGCATATTAACCTCAAAAACGCGCTTCCAATCGGCAAAACTTGACATATCAATTGAATTAAGTTGTAAAAAAAGGGGCGTGAAACCCCTTTTAATTATTCGAGTTCCTTATTTTTTTGAACTTCTTTTTTAGGTATTTCTTTTTTCTTGAAATAATCAGGATGCTGTTTTTCGATTTCGACTTTCATCAATTCGATTTCTTTTGATCCTAAAATATCAAGTGGATAAGAAACGCCTTTATATATAACTATTTTTTTCATATACTACCAAGTTAAATCTGCCAAAGTCGGTGTTTCAAATCCTTTAGTTGTTGCGGCGTTGGCTGCTAGTAATCCGATATGGAATGTGCCTGATGTTTGAGTAGCATAAGTGGCAGCATATTTGCCGTCATTATTACCTGAAGGTGTTAAGCCTGTACATGTAATCGGAGTTGTTGAAGTACCTTTATATATTGCAATATCAGCAGCAACAGCAGCGTTATACGGTGTGCCATCGAATCCATACAATTGCAAAGTAAATCCGCTTGTACTTCCGGATGTTGCAACTGCAATCAAATCTTTTACTCCAACAAATTCCAATGATGGATACCAGTTTTGAGAAACAGCATTTACAATTGCCTCAGAATCAACAGATGGGTCAATAATAGCGCGATAAGCATTGAACTGATTAATATCATCGAATTGGATTTCAATCCATGTTACCTCAATCCCCGGCTTTTGTTCGGTATAAACCCTAAAGAATGATGCTGTGTATGGTCTGAATTCATCGCCATTTGCCCATCCTGCAATCTTTTCTTTATCAGTTGCGAAGAAGAAATCAAATTTCTTCCCACTAAGTTTTGCTAATTGAGCAATGTTGTAATCTGACAATGGTTCAATTCTGTACTTAAAAGTAGGTTTATTGTCTTTCAAAAAATATTTGAAACCAAATGCAGTTTCATCATAAGTGGCTTCTGGACTTGGAAAATCTCCATCAACAATTTTACCAATAGGCAACCAACGGCTAGTCATTGCTGCATTAAAGTTGGTAGTCCATGTTTCTAAAGTTTCCGCTAAAGTTTTAGTGGCAATATAAGCTCCAGGGGGTACAGCAATCAATTTTAATGGATCACCTTTGAACCCCTGGAATGTTTGCAATCCTGTATTAGTATACGAACTGCCAATTAAAGGGACATTGTTATACATTTTGTTTATAATTTAAATTAATACTAAAAAAACTAATTATACTGTTTTAAAAATTCAACATTTAATGATATTTCAATGGCATCGGTCGGACAGTCCAAAACATTTTCATTCTTGTCCGAGCTTCCATAAAAATATCGATACCATTTATCATATTCATCATTTTTTCTATTCTCAAAAAAGAAAACCTTGTTAAAATAACATGATTCTAAAGTTTTCTTGAATAGTAATAATAATGGGTCAATAATTGGCTTAAAGTTCAATTCTTTTCGTTGTGGAGCTAAATAATTCTTATCAGTTGAGTTAACAATAGCGAACTTACATTCTGTTTTAATATCCGTTTGTTGGCTACTATTAATTTTCTGGTCATTATTTACAAACTGCCAAATCAAAGGGAAACGAGTTGCTAATTTATCAGAACCCTGAGCAATTGATTTTAACCTTGAATTAATTTCATTCCTGGTTCCGTACAGATAATTCACGGTTAATTTCCATTTTGTCGCGTCCAGAACTTTTACTGGGACAACATCGGTAGTCATATGAAATAATTCAACATCTTTGGTAATTGTAAATGTTTTTTGATTTAAATTAACCGATAAAACACTGTAATCAATTCCGTTTATGGTAATTATTTGTCCGGCTTTTAAATAAATATTTTCTATGTCTTTAAGCAATATTAAAGAATCAGAATAGATAGTGTATATCCCTGCATTTTCAGTGATATTAGTGATATTCTTTTCAGTTTTCATGAAATTAACCACTTTTTCTATTTCCTCAACTTCGTATATTACTTTCTGAGCCATAATTAATTGCTTTCAGAGCTTTTGTTATAGAAATACAAATTACTAAAAGTCATACTGGTTATTTTTCCTAAATACCTTTTTTGTGTAGGTTTCCAGAACGAATAATCCGAGCCGGTAAAGTATGTCTGATAATTATCATTTATGAATTGTATTGCTTTCCCATAAAGATTAACAGCTTTGTTTTGAATTACTGAGCGGACTTTCCTTAATTGACCTCTGGTTATTACCTGACTATTTTCAGTATTTGCCATTGTTTGGCCTAAACTTGAATTGCTTGTATGCTGAAAATCAATATAAGCTTCATAAACAAAATACCTCAACATTCGTTTTAATCCTTCATAAATCTTTTTTTCGCCTGATGTTCTGGTATATGTTTTACCATTAAGCAAATCAAGATATTTTTGAGTTTGGGGAATATTATTTACCAAATCAGCAATAAAATTATTATACAAAGAATCATTCATTAGGTCGCGCAATACATCATCCATTACCTGATTAGCTATTGCTTCGAAATTAGTTCTGACATTGTTGTCATTACTCAAATCAAGCCGGATTTCTCCGATGAAATCATTTACAGATAATCCATATTTCAAACTCATAGCAATTCAATTAAATCGTAACCTTTTCGCGCAATTTCCACAGCTTTAGTGCAATTTGAAACAAATGAAGGTAAAAAACATTGTGCAAAGTTTACACTTTTTAACACTTTGGCAGGTTTGCCCTTTACTTGTTTCTCCATTATAACATCGCTTTGTTTGTTATCAAAACTAACAACACAACTAGTGCATCCATTTGAATAGAAATCAATACATTTATTTAACCTGTCATTATCAGTGATATTTGTGTAATAATATAGGCTATTTATTTGTATTCTTTCCATTTTGTTTTAATAGTTGCCCGGCATTACACCGGGCTAATTGACAATATTTAATTAAGATGCAAGAACGTTGTATTTGAAAATAGGAGTTCCACTTGCCAATGGCTGTTTTGCAATTGCGTAATTAAACGACAATTCAAAAGTATGAGTGAAATCCTGAGTTCCACCGCCGGAACCCGAAGTATCGGCGCAAGCTGTTTTAGTAAATAAATCAAGCATTAGACCTGGGAAGAAACGAGATTCATACAATCCCCATTCCAAATCACCTGATACTTTACCTTCTCGGTTTAATGGGTCATTCCAATCAAGCAAACAAACACCACCCTGTGGAATAATATAATGTGTTGAGTTATCAGCAGTCGATGGGACAATGTAATTTGAAGCATATCCAAGTACATCAAATGGATTTATAAACTGAAATGCTGTGTTGGTTGCATTTTGCTGACCTTGATTAGCCTGATTTCTAATGCTTGCTCCCCATCCTGTATTATAAGCTTCCAATAATTGACCATTGAAATTATTCAAGGCCATTTCATCCATTAAGAAGTTATAAAACTGGTTAATATTTGCATAAGCAACATCCATGTTATAGTTAGTACCATCCCAAGTATTATGCCCACCGCTTGATGCTGCATTCACTTGACTTCTATTAGCTTCCAAATAAGCCAATAAAGCTGCCTCCATTGAACTAGCTGAATCTTTCCAGAGAGCTTGTTCGGCTTTTAAAAGTTCCCATGCCAAAGCTTCCATCATTGAGTATTCATTACCCTGATGACGTTTTGCGCTGGTAATAACTTCAACTTGTTTTGTATACCAAGTCAAATTAACTGAACCGCTATCACCTTGCTCTCCGGTAGGGCTGCATGATTTAGCTGAATTAACAGTATAAGCAGTCTTTGTTGGATAAAGAATAGTAGTTGTTTGAGTTGTAGCCTTACGGATATCTGCTAAATTTGGGATTGTAATATCTCTATCTTTCATGAATAAATCCATTAAGAAAGAATTTACAGGCCGACCAATAAATTTATTTGCGTATTTTTCTTGTTGTTTTGCGCGTGCTGCTAATAGCACACTTGAAGCATAATTTGCCATTTTATTTATTTTTTATTATTTTTCGAATATTCGGCATAGATTGCATCAAATTCGCTTGTATTTTTCTTTATTCCGTTCTTTTCGGCATAGTCATAAAGCTTATCCAGAGAATCAATGCCAGACAGTAGGTTATTACCGGGATATTCATCTTTACCCCCTCTGCCTTTAATCCCTTGCTGCCCATATGTAATGAAATTCTTTGCAGCGAAATCTTTTACCACGTTATCGATTTTGACAGGGTTTAACAATTCATCTTTCTGAACGTTACCTGTCAAATCTTTAACTATAATGTTTCCAAAATCATCAACATCAAACTGATATTGTGATTTGAAGTATATTTTGTTCTTTTCAATTTCATTTTTTCGGAATGAATTAATTTGTTCAGCATCTTTTAAATGACCCGGGACATCGATTTGAAGGCTATTGAAATGATTATCAACAATCCAATTAATTTTATCCTGTTTTCTCAATAATGCCAGGTTTTCTTTTTCTTTACGTTCTGATTCAATAAGTTTTTTGTGATCTTCTATTTCTTTTTGATACCGTTTTTCAATCTCAGTCGAATCAGTTTTAGATTTTAATTCTATTTGTTTTGATAGGTACTCAGTCAAATCCTTAACTTTTTTACCTTCAAATTCAAATCCGTTTGCACGTTTAATTTCTTTTACGGCTATTTCCTCACCTGCTTCTTTAGCTTCTTTGTACAATTCGGCTGGCAAACTCGATGTTAGGTTATCAGTCATTTGTTTGAAGCTAACCTCATCAAAGTGTTTTGTTTTCTTTGGAGTAATATCCAAAGCATCGTTACTTGTAATCATTTCCTGCAATCCAGTTATCCCGATTGCCTGTTCAATTAATTTAATTGCATTTTCCGTTAACATACCTGTTATTTTTACCTGTTTTAATTAATAATTACTTAGATTTTGGCCTTCCGGCTTTTTTTACTTCTGTTTCTTCTGATTCATAATCAAGTGGCAAAACATCAAATTCGATTAAATGTTCTTTTTTTTGTTTTACCAATTGTTGATTATTCATCGAAAGTTCTTCATAAGAAGATTTTCTCTGGATACCCAAAACATTACCTGTTTTTCTATCCCGGATATATCCGTAAAATTCACTGTTTTGCATTTTGATTGATATTATTGTTAATATTTGATTGAACTATTATTTTTGTTTGGTTCATTTTTTCTTGAATCCATTTATCTAAACTAGCATTTACCTTTTCAAGCGTGCTAATCCCGAATTCTTCTACATTAGATTCATACCAGTTATAAAATTCATCGTAATAAATATTTTTATAGTAATCTATTTCGTTCACCTGGGCTAATTGCAACTTATCCGGCTGCCAGTGGTAAAATGGTTTTGATTTTAATTTTATTTCGGCTTCGTTTAGTTTCTTTGGATTCCGATTGTAAATTGAATAGTAATAAGCTTCTAAAATTTCGTGTAATTCGGATGTTGGTAAGTTTTTTTCAAGTCCTAATGTATAAGCGGCCAAAAGTTCATCCGCTGTTTTAATGTCGTAATTTCGGCCATTATTAATGATTGAACCTTTGTAACTACCAGAACCATTTATATTGAAATAGTATTCTCCGAATAAATCAGTTATGAATTTTTCAACTACTTCTTCATTATCTGATATTTCGTTAAGCTTATTTTCTTTTGAATATTCACGTACAGTTAATTCTGATGCTGTTATATTGCGCCTGTCTGATTGCAATGTGGAATTATTGCCCCAAACAGATTCGTACATCATTTGTTTCTCATAATTGATAGTCTCTTCAAACTGTTTCCATGTCTGCAAATCAGCTTGTACATATCCCATAGGTGGGTTTAATGGCACATCACCCTCTTCTGGCAAAGGAAGTATTGCTATTTCTGCAACATCCCTAGTCTTATTTTTTACCTTTTCGCCTTTACAAGTTGAACAAATCCTTTCTTCATTATCAATAATTACATGGCCAGAGCCTTCACAGGTTGCACATTCCATTTCATATTGCCAATGATAAGGAATTCCCATTTTAACTTTATAAATTTTGTAAATGGTGTAATCTAATAACATATCATCAGCATAAATCATTGCTTCTTCTATGTGGCTTGTAAACCCTTCACTTTGCTTATCTTGCCTATCTGAAATGAAACATGCCGGAACATATCCGAATGGATTAGGAAATGTTTGGTAATCAACAATTGAAATACTTCGTAAATCTTGTTTTACCAGGTAGTCAAAATTATCATCAATTACCCGATAATATTTTGCATTATCTTTTTTGCTTATCTCTGGATTAAAAATTATGTATTCAATCGATGTGGAGCTATCAAAATCAATATCGTATAGGCTTGCACTTGACTTATATGTCATTTCTGGGATGCCTTCATCATCTATTTCCATCATGAATAATCCAGATGGGTCAATATTTACCAAATCTTTCCAGAATCTTTGCATAAATTTGTCAATAGACATGCCGTCCTTAACATTTTTCAGTATCTCGGTTCTGAATTTTTCTTTATCGTTATCGTTGGAAAATTGATAGAATTTACCACCACCACGAGCAGTAAATATTTTATTTTGGACTGAAATTATTTTATTAGTTTCGGGCTTTGTGATTACTTTTCCTAATGCCCTGCGGAGTGAAACGGCCTCTTTATTCTCAATACCCTGTATTTTGTCTATATATGAATCAAGACCAATACCAGATACATGTAATTCATGTTTCCTTCTTAATTGGTTGGCACGCTCAATAAGCTCCTTATTTTTTGGAGTTTCAATAAGTTGCTTAATCTGTTCTAATGTCAGTGGCATTCATAGCGATAATGCTTTTTGACAGTTAATATCCAAACAGTCATTAACGCAAAATTATAATTATTTTTTATATTTAACAAATTTTATAGATTATTTTGAATTTTTATAAAATAAAAAGCCTTAACTTTTGATTAAGGCTTTAAGGTTTTTTTGCTATTTATCCAGATACTAGCCAGATAATCTACTTATGGGTTCCTAAAAACCACGTATATAAAAGGCGTCCGATGTGTGAACGCCTACGAAACTACCTAATACTAACTTAATTTTACATTTTGTTGGTTTTGGTTAATACTAATACTATTTTAAAATTAAACTTGGTATTCCATGAAATCCGAATGAGTTGTTTTTAAACTCTGGGTGTTTAGGGTTTGGTTCATAACTGAATAGTTTAGCGATTGATTCGGGGGCAAATTTAATATGAAAATATTCTTTCAATTCATTTGATATTAAGCGGCAAATATAATGGTCTTCAGGCCACTCTAAATTTGGATTATCAGGCAATGAATTCAATAATTTTTTACTTCTTAAGCTAAATCCACCATTCCCAACATTATAACCATCTTCATACCACCACGGCGCGCCAATATAATCAAAGTTTAAAAAATAATCTTTCCAAAGATTCGGATTAATGACATATCCATCATATTGAATTATTAAAATAAAATCAGTATCAATATATTCATTAAGTTTTGTTAACACAAACTTAGAATATTCCTGCTTTGAGTTTATTTTATCAATTATGATTGTTTCGAATTTTTCGCTAAATAAAAGTTTATCGGTTAAAAACTTTACTTTCCCGAATTCGATTTGTTCAATTGATTTGAATATTGCCTTAATTGCGCTGGCATGGTTTACACAGTCAATGCAAATCAGCGTTACATTTGGTAGTTTAATCATTGTACAAAACTCCTATTCCTTGGTGTTTATAGCCGCCTAAAGATTCAGTAAACTCAACATTCTTATTAAATCGTGCATCGCTTTTAGCTAAATTCCAAAAATTAACAACTCCGGGACATGTCGGTTCAATCACATCATGGAATATGCAAATATCTGAGAATTGCCCTATATTCATATAATCATTTTGTACCCATTCAAATGAGTGATCACCATCGATGAAAACACAGTCAAATTGAGTATTTTTAAAATCAAAAGAAGTCGCTTTTTTTAAGTGAGGTAAAATTTCATCTTTTGCTAATTCATGAATATTATCGGTTGGGTCAATGCAAATCAATTCAACATCCGGGTTTTTAGCCTGCAAAAAATATTTCATAAAAAGGAATGTCCCACCTCGGAAAACACCAATTTCACAATAAGAATTTATCTCAAATGGTTCTAAAAACTTCAGAAGTGAAGCAAACTGGATAGGTGTTTGATATATACCTAAGTTTTCCCGGTATGGCTCCATATATATTCTTTCGTCGCCATAAAGATAAGGCAATGTTGAATCATTTACCAAACCAAAATCGCGAATTGCTTTTTGATAATCTTTTACTGTTTTTTCTTTTTTGTCTGCAAAAAACGCCTTTAATTTTTCTATTTTATTCATTGTCTCAATTTGTTATAGTAACATAAAACTTCACTTGTAACCAATATTTTATCGGCATGTTCATTGTAGATTTGCTCTATAAATATTCCGTCTGCTTCGTATTGTTGGATAAATCTTTTTTCTCCTATTAACGACATGTGTAATAGGTATTGCGCCTGGTCAACATGACAAACTTTAATATTGTCTTTTGAAGGTATTCGAATTGAACCGTCTGGCAATTCCTGAGAAAAGATAAATCCATTATAATAAAAAGATAATCTTGAAAATAAGTCTATATTAAATTTATGATGCAACAAATTATCATCATCCAACACATAAACCCAGCTATCCTTGTCAACATAATCCAAAGCGTGATTAACCTGTTTTTTGCCAGCAATGCCACCTTTTGTAAATATCTCAATAATCCAGTCATCATCAAAGTTTTTTATTTCTTTGTCAGAATCGTAACAGATTATCCATGTACATTTTACATTTATTGATTCTTTAATTTTTTGCAGGTTTTCAGGTCGGCTGCATGGGGTTATTATTGTTAATTTCATATTACTCATTATTATTTTGGTCAATATCTGGAAGTGGGCAATTTTCTAGTATATTTTCTTCATAGAAAATATTATCATCTCCATTTATATTCTCATGATTACAATAATTATAAGATGAACCAATATTCATATATAAGCAATCTTGGCATTTAGATATCGCTTTTTCTATTTTAAGTTGTTTCATAATTATAAGTTTTCTTTAAATATTTTACTCAATTGTTCATGTAAAGTTAAGTTATATTTTGAATCGAAACAAGGCGCGGCAAAACTTTCCTTAGTTCCTTTCGGGCAATGTTTTAAATCAGGACGCTCATGGATAAAACAAGGCTGCAAATTGCAATTTGATTTGATGTCAAAGCTTTTGGTGTATTGATAGTATTTAGTTCTTGCATCAGTCGTAAAGGAATTGTATAATCCAATAGCAGGCTTATGAATTGCTTCTCTGAAATGCAGCGCCCCAGTATCAACACTAATAACCATGTCAGCATCAAAACAGTCTAAAAGGAATGTTTTTAAATTAGCTGAAATAATATTTATTTTCAGAAAATGTTCACAGTTTTTTATGAAACTAATATCATTTTCGCTTAAATTATTATAGTAAACAAATATATCCCATTCTTGCAAGATGTGGCTTGGTAATGAACTTATTATTTCAGAAACTGCAATTGTTCGCATCATTGCGGTTGCTTTGTTGCAAATTAGCAACGATTTTTTACCATTTTTTCGGTTAATATTGGATTTATTATAATTAATTCTATCAGTTATTAATTGCGGTCTTAAATACTCTGAATCAGGTTCATTTTCATCAATAAACTCAAAGAATAATTCAAACCAGTTTTTTGAATGACCTGTTTCTATTATTCCTTCGCCTTGGAACTTTGACCAATTACCTAAATCTTGGTTTAATTTGAAGTTTTTTGCAATTGGCTTGGTACAATCATATAAAATAGGCTTATTTTCAAACCATTCGAATATTGGGAAGTATTTTTTATCCGTAATAAAATGGATATTTGAGTTTTCAAAGTAATCAATTATACTTGACAGTGCTATTAAATCACCTATTCCTCCATAACGAACAATAAAAATATTTTTAGTTTGGTTTTTGGCAGTGGTTTTTTTGAATATGTCATCAAAATTAAAGAATTTGCAATATGAATCAATTTTATTCGATGTTTTGTTTATTTGCCCGGTTAAATTAAAAGCATCAAAAACAGATTTCCGGTGTTGAGGACTTGACATATACAATTCGCCTTTATTAAATTGAAGTTCCTTAATTCTGAAAGGCTTAGTTACTAACATGCATTCTACCATATCAATTATAAGTTAAATTCTGGTTTGTTCTTGTCCCGTCTAATTCTACATACTCCACTAATTCACCTGTTATTTTAAGATAGCCTAATCCGTTTTCATTGCAATAATCCTTGGCATCCTGAAAACTTATTGCCTCAATTAATTGGCCTCTGAAAGTGCATAATTCACCATTTTCAACATTTATTGCTCTTAATTCGGTTGTGAAGTATCTCATTGATTTTATTGGTTTGTGTGCTTTTTGTATTACAAGTTGCTTATTTAAGAATGTTATACGCTATTTTGATAAAAAATCAATATTAGGTTTTATATCCAACATTTTACAAGATTCAAGTTCAATGCTTATAGAATTTAATATTTTACCAGCAGTATTAGCAAGTTCTTTACCTAATTTTAGCGGCATTTCATTAGCTTTCATTTTTTCATAATTATCAGCTAAACTTTTTCTAAGTTCTGTAATGTTTTGCATAATCTTTTTGTTTTAATTAATATTCGTTGTACTTCTATTATCTCCGGATTATCTTTTATTTCGTTAAGTTTAAACCCCTTTCTCTTTAATTTTGATGTTATATAATTATTATTCAATAATTCAACCTGTTTATTTGCTTTAATCCTGGATTTATTAGGATTATTTTTGTGTAAATCTTTTTGATATTTCCTATTCCTATGAATACATTTTATTTTGTATTTTGTACCCTTTTGATATTCATTGTGATATTTTTTGTATTTTTCAGATTGACAATATTCTTTACGATATTCTTTTATTTTTTCTTTATTTTTTTGTGCATATTTCTTTAAAGATATTTTACGTCTTTCTTTTTTTTCTTCATCACTTAGTATTATTCTCATAAAAAAGCGTATAGCACCGTATAACCAATAATAAAAGCATTAATCTTCATTGGATTAGTATAATTCATAGCGGATTTTACTATGGTTATACTTGGCCATTATCCACAAATCAAAAAAAATCCAAAAACAATCCGATTCCCATCAACCCAGTAATAAAGTAACTGGTTTTTTGACGGTACTTTGTGAATTATATCTTTGGTTTCCATTTCCAAATTTACGAAACAAAATAATTAAAAATATATAATAAATGTTAAAATTAGCGAATTGATTTCTTCTTTTTGTGAATCAAAACGGTACAGGCATATCTTAACCCGTCTAATCCGTGATTTTGCTCATCTATCGGAACCTCTCCTTTTTTATCGAGCCAAACATAATTCATTAATTCTTTAGCAAGGTTGTAACTATTTTCAGTCAAAATAATTTGATAGTTGGATATTGTTTTTATATCCTCAAGTATTTTGTTTTTAGTTACTGATTTTATGTTTAAGCCTTTTGCCTGTAAATCCTTAATAGTTCTTAATCCGGCACTATCGGCAACAATCAAAGCGTTTCTTTTTTCAATTTTTCGGTTAATTTCATCATAAAGCTTATCAGTACTTTGATTTGATTTGTAAATAATTTCATCTAAATAAATAACCTTTAATTTATTATCAACTGCCACCTTAACCATTGCATCCGGGTCTTTTACGCCAAAATCAAGCCCGTAAACATAAGGCAATGAATTTTCAAATTGTCCATAGACCCAATTATCAAATATAGTGCCTTCCAATCTGCCAACCTCACCAAGTCCATATACTTTCCACCAATTCTCATTGCCTTTTCTTGATTCTATTTTTTCAATGATATTTGCATCTAAGTAGCAGTTATCTTTGTAAGTTGATTTGATTAAAATATGCTTTTCATTAGGGATTACATCGGTATGCACCCAGAACTCCCTAACTGGGTTAAAATCTAAAAATACGGCTTTTTTAGTCCTGATTTGTAGTTGTGTATAAACTTCATATGATAAATGATTGCATTCGTTTATGAATAAAATATCCCGGCGTGGACCATGAACTTTGCTTAAATTATCGGCTGAAAAGAATTCAATGATACATTGGCCAATTTGATAAGTTAATTCTGTTTTATTACGTATATTTTCAATTATTACGCCTTCTTCAATTAGAATGTTTTCAAAATCCCTGATTACGCCTAATTTTAAGTGAGGAAATGTATAACTAACAATTGAAATTATTTTTTTTGTTTTGGAAGTAATTGCAATTTGATATAATAACTGCAATATTGAATAGGATTTGGAACTGGAGGAACCGCCCTGGTTAATTATTAGTAATTCTTTATCGAGATAGGCTTGTAAATTTCTGCTAAATATCTTAGTCGTTTTCATTATTTAACCGCTCCAAATTGACCTTTGTTGCTTCGTCTTGCACTATTATCGGAATACCTATTTTTTCACCTTTGGAAGTAACATCTGATTCATGTTTATCTTTCATATCGTGGTTATTCTTTAATATGAAAATACACATAGTTGGATTATATTCAGATTTTAAACCTTTATCAATTATTCTTTGCTTAATTATAGCCTTAGCTTTTTTTATTGGGCGTAAATCAATGATATCAAACTTCTTATAAATGTATGTTAACAGTTCTTCATACTGCCCTAATTCGGTGCATGCTTTTTCAAGTGAAGTGCAATCTTTTGAGGATTCAACGTATGCTCCAATAGAATTAATGAACATTTGACTTTCTTCAAACGTCCATTTCTCAGCATTTTTATTTCCCTTAGGAGCTGCCATTTTATTTTTTTTAAAGGTGCGGTCTTTCCCGCCGTATAAATTCCGTTTTATTTCGCCTTATTATTGCACGTCTGCAATACTTCACTTTTGGAACGGTTTTTAAAAACCAAGTATTTTCAAACAATTTCAGTCAAAACAAACACAAATATTAATACACACAGTGCAATTGCTATAATGTTATGTTCTTTAATTTTAATAGTGCAAATATACAAAAAAGAATCAATAATTAAAAATAGTGGTTAAAATATCCGCTAAACATTAGTATTTTCAATGAATATTTATTTTCGTATTGAGGTTATAAGATCGTTATGCACTATACATAGATACAACAAAATCAGCCCATTCAGCAACGTCTTTAAACAATTCTTTTTCATTTTCATAATTAGGAGTTCTTTGATAATCACATGAAGGAACTGATTGAAAAATAGCAAACAATCTAAAAAAATCTTCTTCTATTACTTTTTTTGATTTTTCAATTTGTTGGAAATATTCAAATTCATATTTTATCCATGTTAAAAATTCATTTAAAGGTTTCCCGCAAATAGCACAACATCTTATATCTTCATGGTCGCCATCATTGGATGAATAAACATTTTTAATGACTCCCTTTTCAAAAGCACCTGTTTTTTTTATTTTATTTAAATTTTTACGCATTTTTTTTACACACTTATCATTATCGCAAACATCGTATTCATCGCTTAAAGAATTATCGTTAATTTCAAAATAATGAATATAATGAGATGATGATAAATCAAAATTTTTATCCAAAATTTCTATTGCTTTTCTTATTATATTTTCTTGTTCATCTGTTAATTCATATCTTTTATTCATATTTGTATCTTTTTTTAAATTATTACTTGATAATCTGATAAATAAAAAAGTGCATAACATTCAATAGCCGATTATGCCTTTTTTGCCTTCGCACAATAGCCACCGCACCAAAAAAGGCACAAACGGTTATTGTTTTACCGTTAGCAATAATACTCAGTAATCATTAAAAAAATCAGGGCAAATTTTTTCGAGTATTATTCTAACATCTTCTTCATATCTTGTATTTTTAGCCATTATCCACGCTATTGCCGCTAAATGAGTATTAACATCGAAATGTTTATAGTCAGATAAAAATAATTCAATATCATGTCTTATGTTAAAAATTTTCCCTTCCTTAGTTTTATTAAATCTTTCAAGCCATTTGTCATGTTCTGTGTTAGTGCTATTGCTAACATATGGTAAAACTTCATTGCCTTCTGGCTTATTATTTATTTGCTTTTTAGGATTCATTGTTTTGTTATATTTAATTAATCTTAATAGTTAAATGGCAACGAAAGTTTACCGTCAATCGTTCACGTTTTTTGCCGCAAATTTGGCATGTGAAATTATCACGTTTTTTTATTTGATATGATTTTAATTCCCAAAGGAAGCTTTTATATTCTGCTTTATCAGAATGGCATATCGCTTTTTTCTTCATAATCAAAATCTAAATTTGGTTCGATACCTTTGTTAAAATTTATTTTTTCTTGCACTTGTTCTTTTATCAAAAAGTGGTTATATTCAAATTCACAAGAAATTGTAGACATCGGGTCTTCTGGATTTCCACTTATTTCTGTATATCTTCCATTTACAGAATTCCATTTAAACCAAATTTCAGCACCATTCCTACCCAGGTTTTGAAATTTACATTTAAGAACTTTAATTTTTACAAGGTCCCTGTTAAAATCCCTATAAACCAATAAACCGTGCGGGGACATATCAAACCATTCTCCACCACCTTTTATATCATAAAAATCTGGCTCCTGAGTTATTCCGTTAATTTTGGCCATTTTTACAGGATGGGCCACAATTAAACCTAAAATATCATATCTCCTACAAAATGTATCAATTGTTAGTAAATAATCAGAAGTGTAAGTATTTATATCTCTGTTTGAAGATTCTTTAAGCTTAATTTTATTGTAAGGATCAATAACAAAATATTTAATTCCTTTTCTCTTTACCAGCTCTGCAACTTTATTAAGTACCTTAGTCAAGTCATACCCATCTTCAAAATCAATAAAATAAAAATAATCGTTTACCCTATCCTCTGCCAATTTCCATTTATCATTTTCCAATTCTAAATGATTTTTGGGCCTGATACCTGCAAACTTTCTGCAAAGTTTATCAATATGTAAATATTTCGGGTCATTTTCCACTGAACAAATAGCTCCCTTCCAATTATATAGTATATTGTACCCAATAATCATTTGGTCCACAAAATCAGATTTGCCATGAGTTGGAACCCCTGTAATAACGATAAATTGCTTTAGGTATGTCGAAAATTCTTTATCAAATGATTCTAATCCAATTTTAAAACCTGATTTGGACCCATTACGATAAAATTCATGTAATTCGTTTTTTATATCCTTAAAAGTAATAACATTTTCCAATGGAACCGGTTTAGCTTTTTCAACTACCTGTCTTAAACGTTCTAATCCATATTTGATAATATACTCATTTGCATCCTTACAATCTTCAAGGTCCAATAAATAGCATTTTTCTGGGCCAAACCTTCGTATTAATTCCTTTTGTACATTTTGACCTGGTTCATCATTATCAAGTCCCAAATATATTTTATCCTTATTTTCAAAAAATTCATAGCTAGAATCAAGATAATCAAGGTTTACATTTTTTAGAGTGGACCCATTAGGAGTTGAAACACAATTATAAATACCAGCTTCGATAAATGACAAACAATCTATTTCACCTTCGACAATAATACATTCTTTACAGGTCCGAATTAGGTCCAAATTATAAAATATCTTTTCGGCATCCTTAAACATTTTAAAACTTTTTTCTGGGCCCCTGTATTTAATATTTATCAATTCATCATTCAAAAAGTAGTTAAATTGAATCGTGTCAACGCCATTTTTTATATCGGGATATTGTGGCATCCATTCTTTACTCTCAGTAATTTTCATTAATTTCAATGTATTTTGGCTAATTTTACGGCCCTCAAACCACTTTACAACCTTATCAGATAAATTAGTTTTATTGGTCCAAACTGGTTTAACATACACTTTTTCCACAACCTTTTTTTTGTAAGTATGAAGTTGTATTATTTCCCCGCAATGATGACAAACTCCAAGCCCTGTTTCCCAGTGCAATGTCATACATTTTTCTGTTTTCTTCTTTCGGTCCTGTGAACACAATGGACAAATTGAGTATTTAACACCCTCAGGTAAATTGAATTGATTGAACTTTTCAATCTTGAATCCGTTTAATTCAGTCATACTTCGATTTCCTTTCCAATCATTTCTAATTCGTTAGACCAAATTATTTGAGGACCGTACATTTTTTTAGTCCGAGCCCAGTTTGACAATGGGACCTTAACATCTAAGCAACCTTCTCGCCTGTATGTAATTTGAACTTCTGGTGTAATTTCAGTAACCTTTTCAACTTCCGGCAATTGGTTTAAAAATGTTCCAAAATTCTTTAAATAGGTCCCTGACTTATTACAATCTTCAAGATAGTTTTTAATTATCGTCTCTAGTTCATCTTTGGACCTGGTTCTTAATAAAATTTCAATTTTGGTTTTGTCTTTAGAACATTTTCCAGTACTTGATTTTCGGTTTGGACAATTTGAAGGGTATAAAGAGTAAATTAAATCAATTGTTTCTTTGTTATTTTGTTCTTTGGTTATATTGTTATATTGTTTATTTATACTATCAATGCTTTTGACTTGCTTTTGTACATGCTTTGACCTAGCTTTGTCTAGTGCTTTTGTATGTGCTTTTGTATTTTTTACAATAGCAATTATATTGCTTGAATACTGGTTTTTTGATTTTTCTATTAGTTTTATAAATCCAAATTCTATCAAATCATTTAAAGTTTTTATATAGGTCCTATAATTTCTTATTCCTATTGCCTCTTTAGCCATTCCTGTTGGAAGTCCAAATTTTTCTTTCCAGCCAAGACGATTACAATGCTCAATAATGAAAAAATAAAGTGCAATGTGGTTGGTATTTATTTTTTCAGGGTTTTCATAGCTCCAATCAAATAAATTACGCGAAAGTTCATAGCTATTTAATTCCATATCAGCATTTATTTGATTTTTTATTATTACATTTGCAGCAAAGTGATTGTTTATTTTCTATTTTATCAGAACCGCCTTTAGATATTGGAATTATATGGTCAATTTCTAATACTTTTAAAAATCCTTTTCTTATTACATCTAAACCATTCCAATTTTCAGGAGGTGTAAATAATTCACCGCAAATTTGACATGTAAAATTATTTTTTTCATAAACTGCTTTCCTATGCTTTCTATTATTATTTTTAGACATAACATAAAAATTAAAGCCCAAATACAAAGCAAAATCCCGGAAACGACACCGCCAAGTGCAAACCGGGATTTAAAGCCTTGTAGAGGGCTGTATTATTAGTATAAAAAAGTTCTTTTGTCATTTGGCGGTATCGTTAAAAAACTTCACAAATATAGCAATTATTTTTGATTAATCGAGCAAAATATCACAATTTTCAATAAATCTTTTACAACATTCATGATGAAATCTAAGATTTTCCCATCCGTACTCAACATGAATGTATTTTTCAGATTTTGCAATATATCCATCACACCAAAAACACTGATGCAATTGATTTGCTTTCCGTTCGAGCTTTTTTAGCTTTTTCTTAAGTTTTCTCATTTATTTTTTTCGGCAATTTTGATTTAGGGGTGTACTTTTTTTTACTTAAAACATAAACAATATCAGATTTATGTATACGTTCTGAACACCATGATATCCCAGTTAAATCTTTAAAATCAATATCATCAGATTTATTAACAAATTCTCCAATTTGAAGATAAATTTTAGTTGGAATGTTTTTCATTATTTCGAATTTTTTACAAGATAATCAATAATCAAAAATAACAAACAAGTAGTTAAAATAAGCCATATGATAGGATTAAATTTGTATTTAACTATTTGTTGCAATGAGTACAAAATCAAGCCAATTGAAATGCCTTTAAGGGTAAATAGTAAAAATTTTGATTTCATAATTTTATGTATTTCAGAATATTGTATCATTTTTGTATTACAAAAGGTGTTTATATTA
>JAEHJW020004014.1_pt1 | contig 41367 bp, 42 predicted proteins | sample 9271431 | NCBI WGS metagenome assembly JAEHJW02 | reverse complement strand
GTGGAACATTCGTGCCCTCTCATCAAATACGTGGGTTAGTAAACCAACCAAAAGTGTGTGACGAGTGCGCACACAAATACTATAGAATATGGCTAAACGGAAAACAAATTTCGATTCATGTGACGGATTATGTGGAACCCTATTCCCCCAACATTCCGACTGGAGCGCTCCGAAACACTTTCCAATTTTGTCAGGAGTCAAAGTTATTGGTCTTGACATCGAAACGAGAGACCCCGGCCTCAAAGAGAAGGGCCCGGGATTTATATATGATCGGGCTGAAGTCATTGGCATATCAATTGCCACGGAAGACGAGTCATGGTATTTCCCTATCGGGCATCTGGGTGGCGGAAACATGGACAAGGAGGCAGTCATCAGCTATGTTAAAGATGTCCTTAACGTTGCAGACAGAACCATCGTTGGGGCGAACCTTCAATATGAGTTGGAAGGACTTGACTCCATCGGAATTGCAATCAAAGGTAAGCTCATTGATACCCAAATCGCTGAGGCTCTCATTGATGAAGAAGCACCTAGAGGATATTCTCTTGAGGCGCTTTGTGTCAAATACTTAGGCAGAAGTAAAGATGAGGAGCTATTAAGGAATGCCGCCAAGTCATATGGCTTGCTTGACATAAAGGCATCACTGTGGAAGATGCCTGCGAAGTATGTTGGCCCTTATGCCGAATATGATGCTCAAGCACCAATCCTCATTTACAAGGAACAGCTAAAGACGATTCAAAATGAGTCTCTCCAAGGAGTATTAGACTTGGAGAGTAAACTTCTTCCTATACTGTGGCTCATGCGTAAGCGTGGCGTGAGGGTAGACCTTGAAAAGGCACATGAGCTCTCAAAGAGCCTAGACGTCCAGTACAAGGCAAAGCTTCTTGAAATTAAGAAGAAGTATGGCGTCACCATCAGTCCCTGGGAAGCTGGAGCAATAGCTATAGCCGCTAATAAGCTCAAGCTAGAGTATCCAAGGACCCCAACTGGGATGCCCTCATTCACTGACGACTTTCTTGAGTCAACCAGGGACCTATATCCATTCTATGGTGACTTGCAAGACTTGAGAGAACTCGATAGCATGAAGAATAAGTTTGTTGATGGGTGGCTCATAGAGTATGCTCACAATGGGTTTGTTCATCCACGGTGGAGACAGATGGCATCTGATGAGGGAGGCACTAGGACTGGCAGGATGGCCGCATCAGACCCAAACCCACAACAACTTCCTGCTAGCAAGTATCGTAAAACTGGCAAGCCAAATGAGTTTGGTAAACTAATCAGGTCGTGCCTCATCCCACATGATAAGTCACTACGCTGGACTAAATTCGACTATGACCAGCAAGAGCCAAGAGTATTAGTGCATTTTGCGTCATTGAAGGGATACACTGGCGCTGAGGAAGTGGCTGACAAGTATAGGGAATCCAGGGACTTTGACTTGTACAATCTCTTTTGTGCGGTGTCAGGACTTGCAAGGAGACCTACAAAGGATTGCTATCTTGGGAGGTGTTATGGGATGGGCCTAAAGAAACTTGCATATAAGTTTAATAAGTCACATGATGAGGCGAAGGAAATTCTAGCAAAATTCGATAACGCTGCGCCATTTGTGAAGGAAATAGCGGATGATTGCACGAGACTTGCCGAATCACGAGGATGGATTAAGACTCTTCTTGGGAGGCGCAGACACTTCAACTTGTGGGAAGTCGCTAAATATGAGGATCGAATAGGCCTTCCCATGACTCTTGATGAGATACAACGTAAGCATCCTGGCAAGAGGTATAAGCGATTTGGCACACATAAGGCGTTAAATGCCTTAATTCAGGGAAGTGCGGCAGACATGACGAAGGCCGCCATGATAAAGGTGTATGAGGAGACTGGCGAGTACCCATACATGCAAGTTCATGACGAATTGAATTTTGGAACAACAGGAGAAGAACAAGAAAAAGTGCTGCAATACTGTATTGAGAATTCAGTTGACATGAAGATTCCTGTAGTGGCAGACAAAGAAGTAGGAGCACACTGGGTATGAAGACACTTGAGGCAGATTTTAGGCGAAGCATAGTCTCTGCAATTGGTAGATTTTGCGACATCGCCATGATTGAGAACATGGTGGAAAGTGGGTGTCCAGACTTGACGATATGTTACAAGGGAATAGAATCCTGGGTTGAATTAAAAGTGCAGGGACAGAGTGGAGTCTTACTAAGGAAGTTCCAAGTACCATGGGGAATGAGGCGAGCTGCCCATGGTGGAAGAGTGTTCATTTTTGCTGAACAAGGTACGACCATAAGGGTTTGGAGATACCCACATGTGGTGTTTGAGCCTTATGGCAAAAAGTACAGTAGAATTACGTCATTGCCTCACCATACTTTTAGTCACGTCACACAGTTAAAAACAATCCTGTTTTCTAATGAGACATGTCAGTTTACTTAATAAAATGTCCGTAATATGATGTGCTTGTATGAAAAACGAACTAACTGGGGAAGACATAGCTGATGATAAGTTAGCATCAATAGCTACTCTTGCTCAGCAACAAATAAGGTTGGAGAATAAGATCGAAGACCTGGAAAAAGTAATAAGCACTCTCAAAGAAGAGTTGCTCACGATAAGCCAATCAGTGCTGCCAGATGCCATGGCGGAAATTGGCCTATCAGAGTTCAAACTGACCGATGGCTCAAAGGTATCCACTAAGCCATATTACAGCTGCAAGATTGCTGACGATAAGATGGTTGAGGCATTATTGTGGCTCAGGAAGAACAACCACTCAGACATTATTAAGAATAATGTCACCGTGTCTTTTGGAATGGGAGAAGACAAGAAAGCTACTAACCTTGTTAATTCTCTTACCTTGGAAGGATTCAATCCTGAGCAAAAAATCTTTGTGCATCCACAAACATTGAAATCATTTGTGCGTGAACAAGTTGAGTCGCAAAAACCTTTACCGATGGATTTATTTGGAGTTACCATCGGCAAAATCACCAAAATAACTCCTCCAAAACAATAATACCATGGCTGAACTAAAGAAAACAAAAGGCGCAACACCTGAGCCTAGTGCTCCAGTACCTTATGACTGGAGTCAAAATCAGGGAGCTGGATTCGAAAACGTTAATCGTGAAGATCTTGGAATTCCATTCCTTGTGATTCTTCAGAAGGGTAGTCCCCAGATTGACCCTGATCATGCTGATCATGCGTCAAAGAAAATTGCCAATGCTAAAGTTGGCGACATCATTCACAGCATCACCAATGAGATTCTGTGGACTACTGGACAGCCACCGCTAGTCTTCATCCCATGCACGTATGAGCGCCTATATATGGAGTGGAAGGACCGTGTTAGTGGCGGTGGCATGGTGAAAGCTCATCGCGAAGCTGAGATCTTGACGGAGTGTCGCCGCAATGAGAAGGGCCAGGACGTGATGAAGAATGGAAATATCATCGTCACGACCGCTTACTTCTATGGGTTCTTGATGGAGAGAGAAGAGCGTGTGGCGTGTGTGATTGGCTTGTCAAGCACACAGCTCAAGAAAGCTAGAACCTGGCTCAACTTGATGATGACACGTAAAGTACAATCCACAAAAGGATTGATCACTCCACCGATGTTCTCACACTCATACCTGCTGTCAACTGTGGCTGAATCCAATGAAAAGGGAAATTGGAGAGGTTGGAAAGTTGACTCAGGTCCAATGGTGACTGACCCAAATCTGATCGTGGACTTGATCGCATATCAGAAACGTGCGACAACCATGTCTTCTGCCGCATTGCCACCTTCCCCGGAAGGTGACGATAAATACTGACATAAACCCCGCGCTGGCATGCCGCGTAATGCATGCCACTATTTTGTATGAGAGAGCTTGTGCCTGACATGATGCTTCTCTTTAGTGGGTATCAGGACTCCTATGGTCAGTATAGTGCCGAATTAACAGACGAGGGTGGTAAGTTAAAGGGAAAAGTTAAGTCTGTTAAGGGAAAAATTACAATTGAACTGTGGCTAAAACACTTAATTGGAACGCAGGGCCTAGGGATAATTCCCATTAATGAGCATAGCAAAGTTAAGTTTGCTGCAATAGACATTGATGACTATCACCTGGACCTAAAAGGCCTAACTGCCAGAATAAAAGAATTACGGTTACCACTAGTCCTGTGTAGGACAAAATCAGGTGGCGCACACTTATACTTATTCCTTGAGGAGTGGTCAGACGCCACAGATGTGCAAGCACTCATGAGAGAATTTGCTCACCTATTAGGCCATGGCAATGCTGAAGTGTTTCCAAAACAAACCAGAATAATCAGTGAGCGCGGTGATATTGGCAGCTGGATTAACATGCCATACATGAATTTCGCCAATACCACCAGGTACGCGATAGATGATTATGGAAACAAACTTACCTTTGAGGAGTTTCTTCGACATGCACAATCTAAGATAGCTAACATCAAGGAACTATCTAAGACTAAGTTTAAGGTAAGAGAAGATGACGCACTAGCTGGTGGTCCACCATGCTTAAATCACCTGTGTGCTATTGGCTTCCCACAGGGAACAAGAAACAATGGGTTGTTTAACTTAGCCATATATGCCCAGAAGGCACATGGTGATGACTGGAAAGCACATGTGCTTGACTATAACCAAAAGTACATGAATCCCCCAATGGAGATTGCTGAGGTGAATGGCGTCATAAAGTCCCTGTCTAAGAAAAGTTTCACGTACACTTGTAAGCAGCCTCCACTGACACAGTACTGTCACATGTCTAAGTGTCGTGGGTGTAAACATGGCATTGGCACAGGGGACTTAGGGATGCCAAAGTTAGGTAGTCTCACTAAGATAAAGACTGTGCCTCCAATATGGTTTCTTGAGATTGAGGGAGGCAGTAGACTTGAGCTCACAACAGAACAGCTGCAATCACAAAAGGCGTTCCAATATAAGTGCATGGAAAAACTTAACATAATGCCTGTTATGCCTAAGATGGAAGTATGGAATGAGATGATTGGCTCATTGTTATCCACTGTGGTTGAGGTGGAAGTTCCAAAAGACACCAGCCCAGCTGGACAACTATTGGTTCATCTCGAGGAGTTCTGTACTAGTAGAGTCCAAGGAAAAGTTCCAGAAGATTTGTTGCTTGGCAAGCCTTATACTAGTGGCGACCACATCTATATCAGGTTTAAGGATTTTCTAGCATACTTGCAGAGGCAACGATTTAATTTGCTTAAGCATAATGAGATTGTCTCAACAATACAGGACCTTGACCCAATTCGAAAATTCTTCAACCTTAAAGGTAAGGGCACAAACACGTTAGGAATACCCGTTAAGTTGTTTAGTAAGCAAATAGACCCATTTGATGTTCCAGAAACTAAAACTCCAGACGCATACTAATATGAACAAGATTGACCAATACCCAAGTATTACCGCATTCATGCAGAATCCTTGGTTTCCACTTGGAACAGACCTAAAGCACATTGAGATGTATACCACTAATCAGGAGTTTCACAGGAGGATACTGGCCAGGTCCATGAGTGGAGGCAGGTTAGTGCAGGCATTTGGGCCTGAGCTATTTAATAAGATTTGGTGGGATAATGTTGCGCCTGTTGCCGCAGACCACAGCAGTGGGGTAACAGAAGTTGACAACAATCACGTAGCAGTAATCGTCGAAAAGACTAAGCCAGACCTAATCATTACGTTTGGTGTAATTGCTATGGGAGCCATCCACAGGTGCTTGTACGCAGACGGAATACAAAAAATGAATTGTCATCACCCCAATGCGAGACATAGAACTGCCGCTGAACTGGCCGATTTTGCCATTCGCGTACAAGGTTGGGTGGATGACTGGAAGATAAAGCAAAATGATCACAATCATATTCGGACCACCAGGAACAGGTAAAACAACATCACAACTCAAGATGGTAGAAACTCACTTAAGTGATGGCATTCCACCAGAAAATATCGCATACCTTGGCTTTACTAGGCGTGCCGCCAATGAGGCCAAAGAAAGGGCAATGGAGAAGTTTAAACTAGAGGAGCATCAACTACCGTGGTTTAGGACTATTCACAGCTTGGCATTCCAACAGTTGGGCCTCAATAAGAACAGCGTAATGTCCTTGTCTGACTATAAGAAGATATGCGATATTCTTGGGCTGACCATCTCATACAAGATAAATGATGATGGGACCTTCATGGGCCAAACAAAAGGCGACCGCCTATTCCACATGGAGAATATAGCGAGGGTGACCAAGCTCTCAATAGAAAATTATTGGGAACTTTTGCCTGATGAAGACATCTCGTTTCAAGAGCTTAAGCTTTTACATGACACACTGACACAGTATAAGCATGATAATAGTAAACTGGACTTCACTGACATGATGGTCATGTTTGCAAAAAACCCAGTGATGCCCCCACTACGAGTGTTGATCGTTGATGAAGCCCAAGACTTATCACCAATACAGTGGGATATCGTAAAGTCGATGATGCGTGAGGTAGAGCAAGTATATATCGCAGGTGATGATGACCAGGCCATATTTAGGTGGGCTGGCGCCGATGTTGACACGCTAATGAGCATTGAGGGTGACACCCACGTGTTAAGCCAGAGTTATCGAATCCCAGCCAACATACAGAAGGTGGCAAATGACGTGGTGTCAAGAATAAGTAAACGAATTGAGAAACATTGGAAGCCCAGGGACTTTGATGGGAGTGTTGAGCACATCACAGATATTGAGCAAGTCGATATGAGCTCAGGCACATGGCTGCTGTTAGCACGAAATGCCTATCTACTTGACATATATTGTGAACACTGCATTAGGAGTGGATTGTTATTTGACTCACAAAGAGAATCCCCAATTAAGTCTGAGGCAATGCTCGCGATTCGTGAGTGGGAAAAGCTAAGGAGCGGTAACTTAGTTCCAGCATCTAGTGTTAAGAAAATCTATGACATGATGTCCATCAGGACTGGGATAAGTTATGGGTACAAGAGTAAGCTCAATGATTTGCCAAACAATAAATTGTTGAGCATCACTGAACTTAAAACAAACTGGGGGTTAATAACTGACAGCCCATGGAATATAGCTCTTGACAAGTTAACTGGGGTTGAGCTTGAGTATTATCTTACTGCGGAAGCTAGTGGTGACTTAATAACTGGTCCAAGAATTAGAATCTCAACAATACATGGCGCAAAAGGTGGTGAGGCACAAAATGTCGTCATCATGACGAACATGGCGAGTAGAACATACAGGGAGATGGAGAATAACCCAGATGATGAGCACAGGGTGTTCTACGTTGGTGTGACTAGGGCTAAAGAAAATTTGTACATAATTCAGCCGACAACTAATTATTTTTATGATATATAGGCATATCCTATCGTTACACAGTCATATCCTAGGTAAATCAGGATATAAAAGAACATATAAACACAAATAAAAATTATTCCTGTATGATAAAGAACACGACCGAATATGTGTCCAAGACTATTGGAATGGCCCACCAAGATGAGTTTATGCGCAACCATAAGGATCGCACATATTTTGGAATCTTCTGGGAAATGGGTGTTGGCAAGTCTAAGGCCCTGGTAGACAACATAGGGCACTTGTACTGCTCTGGACAAATTGATGGTGCCATCATTGTGTCAGATGCTGGGTGTTATGAGGGATTAGCTAATGAGTTTAAGAAGCATCTACCGTCAACCATCCCAATATCCTTGGCCATACATAGCTCAAGCATGAATAGGAGTGAACAAGCCGCGGTAGAAACTATTATGACCGCGCAGGATAACAGGCTTGACATTCTACTAATGAATGTGGAAGGATTCAGTGGTGATAAGTCTAAGACAGTGGCGTATCGTTTCATCCAGTCACACTACATACTATTTGCCATTGATGAAGCCACAAGCATAAAAAACATTAAGGCGAAAAGAACACAAAACCTATTAATGCTCGCCAGACAAACCGACTATAGGAGAATTCTGACTGGAACTCCCATAACTAGGTCTCCACTTGACGTATATGCCATGTGTGAATTCCTAAGTCCAGGATGTCTTGGACATAGTACCTTCAGTGGATTTAGGTCGCAATATGCGATGCTGCAACTAATAAGATTTGGCAAAGGTAAGCCATTTCACCAAGTCATTGGGTATAGGAACCTTAATCACTTGGGAGATGTCATGTCCCACTTCTGTAGTAGGAAAAAGAAGGAGGAGTGTATCGACTTGCCAGAAAAGGTATATGAGGAAGTAACAGTCCCTTTCACTGACAAGCAACGACAGCTATATGATCAGCTTCGTCAACAAGCGTTTGTGCTGCATGAACAGGGACTGTTGACTGTTACTAGTGCTGTAACAGCAATTAATAAGCTACAACAAATATGTTGTGGTCACATGAAACTTGATGATGGAACTATTGTCCACATTGACAGTAATCGAGTTAAGTCCCTGGTTGAATTACTTGAGAAGATTGGCCAGAAGACTGTTGTGTGGTGCGCGTTTAGAGAAGATGTTAAGCTCATAATGGCCGCATTGAAGGGGAGGGAAGAATATGCAGTGGACTTTTATGGGGACACTGTTGATAGGCGGGATAGCTTAAGTAGATTCATGACTGACCCAAAGTGCATGTGGTGGGTTGGAACTACAAGCACTGGTGGCAAGGGAATAGATGGACTTCAGAACGTTTGTTCTTATCAGGTATACTTTTCTAACACGTACAATCTTGAAGATAGGCTGCAGTCAGAAGATAGGCTACACCGACGTGGCCAAGAAAACAAAGTAACTGTCATTGATATGGCGATACCAAAGACGATTGATGTGAAAATACTGGTTAATCTGAAAAGTAAAAAGGACCTGGCAAGCCAGGTCCTTAGTAACTTCAAAGAACTAGTTATGGAACAAGTCAACTAGCCGTTGGGCCAAGTCCACTGTTAGCTAATGTGCTGTTCAAGTTTCCATGCGTGCCATTAGCCACGGCAGCGGACTGGATACTTGACTTGACTGCGGACAGAACTGCATTAGCTGTAGTCAGGGTCGATTGGACATTCCCTGGAACATTAGCAGACTGTGCAGTGTTAGTCAGCACTTGTTGAACGGATGGGAGCGCGGTCTCAACGCCAGTGACCACTGCCTGGAGAGTGCTCTGGTGTAGATTTGCCTGGGCATTCTTATATGAGGCAATTGCCCCACCTACGGCAGTTCCAAGAAGTCCAAGTGCCCCAAGCACGAGACTCAATGCCCCACCAATAGGTTGTGGCACAATGGCCGTCACGATAGGTTGAAGCATTCCTGAGACAGTGCTAATGTTAGTTCCAACAGAGCTCGCCACCCAATTCGTATAAGTCTGAGTAACGAAGTTAGTGAGCACAACAGTGTTAGTCTGAAACACAGTGTTAGTTGTTGGAATTCCGGTGACCAAGTTAGTTTCAATTTGGGTGGTTGCAACCACTTGCTGATTTGTGGTGACTACTGGTGTTTCTGTGGTGATTAGTTGTGGAAGTGCACAACCGGTAATAAGCAATAGTCCGACTACCGCCGATGCCATTAGTATCTTGTTTTTCATGGTGATGTTTGGCTTATTAAGTTACTCAGAACTACTGAGTAATTTACCCAGTTAGTTAATGTGCTATATACGGCCCCAGTAGGGGCCGGCACAAAGATGGGGCTGGCAGAATACCAGTTTATCGCATCATAACTAACATAGTAAATTGTTGAGGCAGAAGCATTAACGATCGTGTATGGTGAGCCACTGCTTCCTGTTGTGAGTGGGCCAATGATTTGGTATCCACTCCCATTCATGTTGGTGGCAACTTGGTAGCCGAGTATGCCAGTCGTGTTCGAAATTGTAGTGAAGAAGTTCGTATATGTTCCATTCAGTAAGTACACTGATGGAGCTCCCCCAAATGATATGACATCAACGTCATTTGACGACACAATGGCATTAGAGATTGTCAGGGTCAGTACGCTGTTTTGCCACGTGTATGAGCCATAGTATGTTATGGTATTAGTGCTAATTTGGGCACTCGACCGTGACAATAGGGTAAACAATAGGACACAGGCAATTAAGACCTTGGTGATAGTATTCATAAATTATGCAAGAACTGACTTTATCGTTTTGCCATAAAGAACCATGTGCCGATTGTTCCTATGACTGAGCCAGCTATTCCTATCGCTGCACTAATTGCGTGGTTTCGCGCATTAGCTTCTCGCAATTGTGCGGTTAGTTCAGTCACGGCAGCTGGCAACAAGGCGAGAGCCCTAAGTTGCTCATCGTGTCGTATCAACATGTCTCTTTGTTCGGTTTCACTCATATGGTTAGTGTGTATAGAATAGGCCAGACCCAACTAGGAAATTTGCACCATCCATGTATCCCAATACATTCGGGTGATAGTTGTCGAAATCCAGGCCAGCCCCGTCGTCCCCATTTCCGGGTCCCCGCAAATCGCCGTTTCCACCCGCTTCATGCTGCGCTGCAATTCCTGCACATCTTTTGAGTCCATGCAAATAAAATGGTTGTTTGTTTAAAATCCCATCCCGGGAATTTCGTTGGCCACTCTAAAAAAGTCATTGGTGTTTTGGTCCACGATTTGCACGCTCATCTGGAGCTGCATCGTGTTGCTCCAGATGGGAGTCCAACTCCGCAAATCCTCCGAATGATAAAGCACACTGAAAGCATTGCTTCTCGCTATTGCGTTGCTCCAAGAGATGGTTGCCGAGACGGGCTTTGGAAGCGGTGGGAAAAGCGCAGGCACCATATTGCTCAAATCCACAAATTGGTACGGCGGCGCGATGGATTGGGCCTCAGTGCGAAGGCAAACCAAGGCAAAAATGAGGAGGAAATTTTTCACGGAGAATTTGTCAAAATTTCTGATGTCACAATCCACGCTGGCGCACTGCCACTTAATATTTCATCATATTCAATCGCAACTGCGTTTGTGAGGATCGAAAAAGGAATATTAAAATTAAAGGCAAATTGAGTGCAATTGGTACCAGCAGGAGTTTGAATCCCTGAATTATTGAATATATTAACCCAGCCGTTTGCACCATTGCCACCAAGCGAATTTGTTAAAACCGTTACCTGCAAATTAGATGCGGGGTCGTTTAGGGCGTTTGTGGAATAAACAGTGAACACAGAAGTGAAATTGGTGAAGGCACTCGATTGCAATGCAGCATTTACAAATTTATTTGCGTCGTGCTGGAAGTTGTTGTATTGGTAAATTGGAACACCGAAAATCGCATATCCGTTATCGATGCCGGGCACACGACTCACATAACCACCATTACCAATTGCCCCTGCTAAATTCGATATAAAAGGGAGGTCGTTTTTATCCACCACATAAAGGTTGGTGCTCGCTCCTCCTCCCCCTCCTGCGCTGGAAACACTGTAGGTAATCTGGCCTCCCGAATTGGTGGTGCTGCTCAAGGTCACATTGCTACCAGCGGTCAGGAGGGTGCTATTCAGGTTCGTCAATCCCGCGCCGTTGCCGGTGAAACTGCCGAAATAGGCATTGCTGTTGGCAAAAGTCACGCCACTGATAATATACGGATTTGTTCCATCTCGCTGTTGTAGGGCTAAACCAGCAACCATTTCCCATGCTGACTGACCGTTAGTAGCGTTAAAAAAATGAACTCCATCTGTGCTTAACTGCGGCACTCGGTTTGTATCCAGCATGTCTTGAGTAATCAGGGCATCTCGACGATATACATATCGAAACCATTGCCGATTTGTTATAACCATCTGATTGTATATATTTTCATTCGCCAGTAAATTTGGTGTTTGAGGATAAATACTAGAATTTGTCGCAGTTTGATTTACGTCCCAAACGTCAACATTATAGCGAGGGTCTGTTATGTATGCCCAAAAAGTATTAGTTAATATATTAAAACATTGCAACCCGCTTGTTCCATTACCTCCCATGTCGTTTATACCAGCACCAATTTCTAGTTCAACTTTTCTAACCTTTCCTTGCGGTGGAAACTGGTTAATGATATTTGTGTATTGATAGTAGTCAGCCAAATGGGTGCCACCTTGCTCAAAATTGAGTGGAAGACAATCGGAAAATCCAGCAAAGGAATCAACCAGGTTAGCTACGTTCATGCTCGGAGATACTTCGGAAGAAGCCAATAATGAGTCACCTATCCAAAGCCTTCTTTTTGTGAACGGCTGAACCCAATCACTTGCATCCACAATAGCTGATACCAGATTGGATGTAATATATTTGTTGAAAACAAAAACCGATTCGATATAGCCCTGTGAGCCGTTTTGGAAAACTGATGGAAGTCCTCCATAACTAAAAGCATTGCCAATCACAATCTTTTTAAGTGTGTTTGTTGGGTAAAGCAAGAAATTATTTAATGGGTTATTTTGATAGTAAGAATTAAACCCGCCATTTGCCCATGTCGTTATGTGGCCATTGCCATCGCAAGAAACAATCAAAATTTCACGCTCTCTATTCATTTCGTAAATCGCATCTGCTCCACGACCCGCTGGTGAGCTAAAATCCACTAAATTTGTATATCCTGATTGATTGCTAGGATAGCAACTTGCGCCACTGTATCCCCATATATTTACCCATCCAATTCCACCTCCGATTCCGCCCTGCCATGTTGCTCCAACTCCATTCGTATTTCCGGTATTCAAAAGCTGGAATAAATTTCCATAAAGGCTATCAGTGCAGGTTGGGTCACGTCGCACAACTATAGCTACGGTATTAGTTGAAGACGCAGACAAATTGAATGAAATAGAGCCATTGTGGGTAAAATATGCACCAAAGCTTGTTAATGTAACATTGCTAAAAGCAATCTGATTTCCAGCCCAGCTATTCGACATGACATCGCCCAAACTAAACGAAGCAAAATCACTCAAAGATGAACTTTCTCCATGGTTTTTCAATGTAATGAAAGCATTTTGAGCATCTGAATTATTTGTCATTGCAATGCCAGAACTGCTCAAGCTAGTGGTACCACCACCACTGATTTGACTACCAGCAAACAGGTTAGTTGCCGTTAGTAGAAACAGTAATGTTAAGACTATCAGATATTGCATAAATGTCGTGGGTAAAGATGTTCTTGATGCCATCATTGTTGAGTTGAAGGGTTTGTCCAGGCGCCACTTGGGTGCCCTGGCCAGCGGTCATTGATGGCCCATTTGGGTCACCATCATAACACACCCACAAGTTTGCGCCAGCATTGAGTGGAACACAGATGTGAAAAAAGTCCCTGTTACCAGCTGACGCCAGTTTCACTGGTGTTGTACCGACAGATGTACTAGTCATCGCTTATCATGTTCTGAGGGCTTGATGAAGAAGCCCTGATGTTGTTGAGTTTCTACTCTTGACTCCATACGTTCAAGAGAACCAGGACTCATCATTTCCTGTAAATTCCATAAAATAAGATAATTTAAAATGGGTCTAATGTAAAATAAATTGGCAAACGGAGTATTATTCAGGACTAATTTTGTGGCTGGCCAATTGACGTTTTTGCCCTTCTTGATTTGAGAATAGATTTGTTGCAGATCATCAGCCTGGCCAAGTATTGGGCCAAGCGCATATTGTGCGTAACTTTTATAGTTCTTCTCAAACTCACCAAATAATGCCTCTGAAATTAAGCCCATGCTTCCACCCATCGCCGCACTCTGTTGGAAGGTGTCCCAGTCAGGTTTACCATTGAGCATGATGGGCCGTGGCGTCTTGCCACCAGCTAGGTCATGGAGAGTCAGGGACACATACCCGGCCGCCGTCATGAGCGCAATGTTCATGGCCATGTTGAACTTCCCACGATTATCATGTAGGAGCCAGTCCTTGAAACTATTAGCCCCATTGCCATAAATTTGAGTTCCAGCAATCTTCCTCATCATTGTGATTGGGAAGGACTTGAATGTCATCGCAAGGCGAAGTGCCTCACCAACAGGCGTTCCCGCCTGGGTGTTGTAGGTCATGTATAACCTCTCAGCGGCACCAGGCGTGGGGACTGCGATGTCTGCGCGATCAGAGAAGTATGTGCGAAGAGCAGTCTCAAGGCTGTCACGCTCACGTTGAATGTTGGTGTCAGTTGGGGTGAGCCCACGCTCAGTGACAAGATTGGACATGACATCTGCAGGTATCTTATCAACCATGTCTGGGCTAATGAATTTAGACCCCTTATAGTCATATACGGTACTACGCAGTGCATCCCAGCGTGACGGGGTTATATCATATTGAGACAATATTGTCCTTAATTGTCCTGGAAGTTCCTCATGTGACATGTGGGCATGGTCCCCTAGCTGGGAGCCCATCAGTGTGGCCACTGAGTTACGAAATGCGTCATTCCACCGGGGAAGGCCAGTCATGGAGTAGAACCACTTCTGGAGGGTGTGGGTCCACCCAGAAACGGTGCTATGTTCCTCCATACTAGATAGTAAGTTACCAATCAATGCCTCAATTCCCACACCCATCTTCATCGCCATCTTCTTTGACTCAGGTGAGGTGTGAACCATGTTCATCAGGCCAGTGCCAAGCGCTTGCAACCCGGTTAATCCCTGGTGTCGCATCTCAGCACTAACTGCGGCAAAATCAACAGGCATCTTGCTGAGTAGCACAGCTCCCATCTTACTAAGTTGCGCATTTACCTTCAAGAAGCTAGTGAACTTAGACAGCGTTGGGTTTGCAGTAAACTCATTTTTGCCAGTCACCTCATTGAACGCTGCCTTCACCTTCCAATCGTTGAGTGAGTCAATGTGCTTATCAGGGTTGTCTGTTGACCTAGCCTCTTGCTGAAGCTCCTGAATAACCTGGTGGAAGTTAGCCTCAAAGCGTGGCCCAAGATTCTCAAGTATTGAGATTGAGCGTGCGCGATTATGGATGTCTTGAAGCACAGCTTCCTTAAAATTGCGTATGCCAAATGCTTGATTGTACTTATATGCGGAGTCGGCATCCTTAAACCACAGCACCCTCTCCTTTGAGAGCTTGGTAGCCAGGGACCCATACTGGCCCGGTGCCATTGGCTCAAGCTCAGGGTGCATTGGTCCGTGCACGCCAGTGTATAACGCCTCATGAATGAGTGGCATCACTTCTAATGGACTCGCGCCATCAAATGTCTTGGCAAGATCAAGAAGTGGGAGGGTGAATCGATTCCACGCGCTAAATGAGCGCTCCTTACTTGGACCACCAGGACCAGCTCCCAATGCCCTAATCATGCTCATATCGTGCGTTTGACGAATGATATAGCCTGGAACACGATTAATGTACGCCCCAGCCCTATTCTGACGAGCGACCATCTCTTGGTACACTGAGTCAATTGCCTGTGCTATAGCAAAGGCACTCTTATTATTCGTGACTGACTTTTGTTGCTTGCCTGGCTCCATTGCTCCCATCTCTCGATAAATATCCTGCACCATCTCTGGCCTTGACTTCTTGAAATCGCGAAGTACTCCAGCGTCACTTAGGCGAGAGTAGAGTGCCCCAAAATACTTGGCATGATTCGCCTTAGTCTGATAGTCAATGGAGTTACGGCCACCCTCAGTGGTCTTGAGAGTCCCAACTAGGAGGGCATGCAACCCCTCACCCCAGCCCTGGGTAAAACGTTTAGCAAAATTCTTAATGTTGAGTCGCGCCTGAGTGTCAAGTAATTGGTTGCGATTATATATCTTGCCCATTGTTTTAGCTTCTGCCTTCATCTCACCAGCGACATCCTTCAGCGCCTCAGGCATGGACTTGCCAGATGAGGCGGAGAGGAGCTTAGCACGATTACGTGCCTGGTTAATTAGGGCGTCGGCATCCTTTGGGTCAAGGTTGCCTGATTCAGCCACTCCTGGTGTGCAAGGATTCATACGAGTTTTTCAAGCATGCAACTAACACTGGCGTCAATAGCTTTAAGAGGATCAGGTTTTTCAATAGACTTAGTCAATCTTGGGTCATTATTAGGCATATGTTGATTGACCGCCTCCTCAAGGTGTTTGCGAATCAAAAAATCTGGGTCATCTTTTACCTTATCAAGTATCTTGTTTTTAATGGCATTTTTTAATTTTTCAACAGTCGCTGTGTCGCCACGTGATTGAGCTTCTTCAACGGACTCATTATGAATTCGTTGTGCTTTATCTGACTCACTCTTGATGCTCTCAACATTAGCTGGATTGGACACGTGACTGTGGTACCATTGCATCGCATGATTGATGCCTTGATGTAAATTTCCTGTGAGTTTCACTCCCTCACGTAGTGCAATGAGAAGCCCCTTGGCAACAGGCTTCCCAACATACAACACGAGTGGCTCAAATCCAAATGCTCCCGTAAATAAGTCGCCATTACCAAGCTTATCAATTTTATCAATAGCCCCATCAATCCACTTGATGACACGATCAGTAATGCCCTGCTTATCGGGACTTTTCTGCTCCTCATCTTTTGTCCCAAGGTCATCATCCAGGGACTTTTCGAAGTTATCTGGAGCATACTTCTTGACATCCTCTTCTGGCGTCACTGGAACTTTGTGTTTCTCAACATCTTTTGCCGGCTGAGTCATCTTAGGGTTGTTAGCCTCCTGACGTTGTTTATCAACAAAGTCTTGTGCCGCCTTGTCCACCCTACGTTGAAGTTCTTCCTTAATGTCGGGACGATTAAAGAAGGCACGCTCACGCATCTGTTGCCGATTCTGGCGAATGGCATTAGTTATTTCTGCATTACTCCACCCCTCATCTTGGGCACGTGCATAAATCTCCTTCTCAGCCGCCTCCATGTGGGTATTTTCATCGTCACCCTCAAAGAACCCATGAATGAGGTGCTCAGATGTCCTGAGGTGCTCAGGAAGGTCACCCATGCCCATCTTACTAAGCATGTCAGGCTCACTAAGATACTGTCCTGACTTCATCATATATCCACGCTCAAGTGGGCGGTCAGTGCTGAACTCAGGTATTGTCCAGTGCATTGCACCTACGTGCACTTCAGCTGGCTCACCCTCCTTTGTGTCAAGCATTCGTATTGCCGCCTTGACTGGGTAGTCAAACATCTCATTCTTGAGTTGACTACGAATAGCGCCAAGATCGAGACTATTCCTGGCTTGCTCAAGCATGTGCTCATTCTCCATGTGCATCGCATAAGTCTGAACGTGTGAATCCATTGGGAGCATGTCATGGACATTCACTTCATCGTCCCTCAGCCACTGATTCATGGCCATCTTTGCCATGGCTTCACGAGTAGCTGGAACAGCCTTCCCAAGTAATAGTCCAGCGCCATGTAATCCACCGGCAAATAAAGCTTGACCTAGAACATCAGGCAGGAATGAATTATACGGCTGACTCTCTTGGTGCGCCTCGATTATTTGAGGAATTTCACCAACAGTAGATTGCCACAACGCACCATGTAGGGCAGACTCAACAAGCTTAGGTGCTGGAAGTTTAGCGGCCTGTATGGCTCCACGAACACTTAGTCCAGCCACTTTGGCTTCAGTGAATGGTATTAACATTGATGCGAGATCGACTGGGTTAGCCATTGCTCCAGCAACTTGCGCCACCATTCCTGGAATCGCCCTTCCCTTTGTGAAGCCATTGGAGAGTATAGTATCCCTCGTCATCTTGTCACGTTCACGGTCTGACATGGCTTGTGCCTCACTCTCGTGAAGTGGCGCATTGAATTTTAGGTCACCTACGCCATATTTTTGGTTCGCCTCATCTGCGGTGAGCATTGGCGTGTTGTCATGACTGTCAGAGTAATTCTCACCAATCCTCAGCAGATGTGACAGTGTTGAGTCTTGAATTCCAGCATCAAATGAGGCTCCCAAATAACGAGAAAGTGGAACCGGCATCCGGTCCACTGGCTGCATCTCTGGGGCCTGAACATTAGGTAAAAGGTCTGGCATATTATTCAGTGTCAGGTGGTGTCATTGAGAGTTGCGCGTCATTGAGTGGCCCAGGGACTAGCCCCTCAACATTAAGGCTTGAGCCTGGTACTTTTCCTGAGTGCCAATACATATTTGGCCAATTAGTCGTTAACACGGGAGGAATGCCACGCTTAATGAAGTTTGACTTAATGAAGCTTTTCATTGGCTCAAGTTTATCCTTGATCACCATTGATGTTTTTCCAAGCTTGTGAGTGAACTCAGGCAAATCACTGAGTTGCACTGTTATTGGGTGATTGTTATTGTCAAGAACTTCGCCACCATTCATGTACAGTGAAAATGACTTACCATCAGGATTCACGTTAAATTCTCCCCTCTGCTGGACTAAGTCATAGATTGCCTTGTACTTGTCTATGTCCCTGCCCATAGTCTGAGTGAATGGAAATAATGGTGAGCCTCCACGAGAAGTCTGGGCAAGTTGGCGTGGGTCGACAGTTGTCAACAAATTTGACAGTCTTCTCGACAAGTCTGACCCATCCTGGTCACCAACAACATCCTTATTGAGCATGACCATCTTGCCATTAACTTCTGCCTTCACATGTCCCTCATCGGTGAGTCTGTCAGTCGCCAACCTCACTGCCGCGTCTGGCTTTAAATTCTCTTTTTGAGACAATGCCATCGCATAAGTCATGATGCCGCTGTGCATCTGGTCAATCATTGACTGACTCTGAAAATTGTCTCCCGAATATGCCCGCTGATATGTGAGCCACATTGGGTCACTATCCAACGCTTTAGTGAAGTCCTGTTCTTTACTCGCCAAATCTCGATGAATCTCTTTTGCATTCATTATTGACCCGACAAAGTCATCTCGCCATGGCGCAGAGAGGTGATTTTCAGCAAGCACCATCTCACCTGGAAGTTTTTCACGAACTAAGTCATTGAATGCGATCATTCTCGTATTTGGAGAATACTGCTGAAGAGTCCTGTCAAGTGTCTGCACCGCTTGGCGTGGGGCGGCACCAATGATGTTCTTGACAATATCCTGAGCTTGTCCCTTGTCAATTAACCTGACATTCGACAATGGCAAATTCAAGTAAAAATCCTTGTTATCGCCAGGACCCACATTAGCTGGCGGCGGACCTTGATAACGAAGTAAGGCATCACCAAACTCTTGCATCAGTTGTGGGTTACCAGACTTGTCATCACGCACATGCTGGGCCAGGGACTTAAGTATGGGGTTATTTGCGGTCAAATATGACGTTGGGTCGTTGTTCATTTCACGCAAGTTTTGTGCCACACGCTTTTCAACAACGTCATACACCTCCATGTCATGGCCAGCACGCTCCTCATTTGCCCCAATACCAGACTGCAACTTGCTCAACTCTTCTTCCTGACAGTTAGGACACAGTGGAGAAAGTCTATTAACCTCCTGGTTTGCATCATTATATATGTCAATTCTGGCATTCACCTTTGACATATAGGCCTGCGCCTGATCACGGGGTAAATAATTTAAATAATACTCTAAGGGTAATTTATCCTGTGTCCTACCGGCCTCAACCATTGCTAGATGATTTTGGATGTTTGCGTCAAGTTTTTCACGGTTAACCGCGCCGTGTGCGTCAAGTGACCTGTCAATTTCATCTTGAATAAAGTGTCGCGTCCTACCTTCAAGAACACCATTGTCAAGCAAATGTTGTGCGAGTTGGGGGTCAGTATTAACCACACCATATGCTGCCTGAGATGTAAGTTCTTCACGCAAGTCATGCGCCATAGTTGGTGCGATTTTACCATACATCGTGTTGATGCGCTGATGCATGGCTGTGAAGTCCTTGATGAGTTCATTGCTTGCATTGACACCTGGGTTGTTTAGATTAGTCCTGTACGTATCCAGCATCGTAGAGAACTGATTTATGAATTGTTGCTGACCCCTTATGAGGGTCTGTTCTGCCTGAGTCCTAAACGATGTGCCCATCCTATCTTGCTGAAACTCATTGAACTCAGACTGGAATTGATGTCTTGCCATTATGGATGGCGCAGCGTTAGCATACTCATCATGACGACTTTGAAATAACTTTTGCAAGTTATTGGAAAAATTCGGGTCAGAGTAGTTGTTCGGGTCAGCCATCCACTTATCAATGTAGTTCTTCTCTTGGGTCATTGACTGACTAACCCACTGCTGTGTGTCGAGATGTTTCTGAAACATCACTGCGTCTTCTACGGTGGCCCCACCCTGAGCGATTGAATCACCCAGTCTCTGCATTTGCTCACCCACTTGGGCGCCAAATTGCTCAGGCCTCGCCTCAGGGGCGAGTGGTTGTGACTCAGCCCTAAGGTTGTAGTCCATCGCCGTATCTGGAATGTATGTTTCTCTTGCCATTAGTTAAATTGTGGGTTTACCGAATTGTAGTATAAGCGAGATGCCTGACTTCCAGCAGAGGCTGCCCCAGTCAATAAACTGCTCGCAGCCCCAAAACTACCAGCTTGTGAAGCTGAGGCAGCTTGTGCTTGATTGAGCTGAGATTGGCTTCCATAGTAATTGGCCGAGATTTTGCCTTGATATAGTGACAATAATCTCTGCATCTCACCTTGCTGTTGCGTGTCGCGTGTCACGTCAGAGAATGAGCCACTGTTAACATCAAAACCAGACGCAGCCATGGCTGACCGCTGCAAGTTTACTCTTCGTTGGTTTTGGAGCTGTATTTGTTGCGCATTAAAGCGTGATTGTTGGCCAGACGCCAACGCTTGGTTTTGTGCAACTGCGGCATTAAAACTAGCCGCCTTAGATTGTGCTGATGCTGACGCCTCTGCCCCAGCCGCAGACACTCCAGCTCCAGCTAATCCAGCCGCAATACCAGCCAACGCTAATGTTGTTATTAAGGCCATAGTTCCTTCATGTACCTTGTTTCAACTTTAGCGAAACCACGTGTCTCATAAAATTTGGACACACGATCACCTGTGACGTCATTTAGACTCACCATGCTAATTCTCGTAATTTCAAGTGATTTTGCCCACTCAATCATTGTGTTGAATAGGCGAATTCCATCACCACGGTGCTTTGGGTCAACAAACCAAAATGTTTCATCGGCTTGTATTACGCCATCGAACATGCACGGTGACAACACCATCCCTAATCCACCAGTGATTGTTGGGCCATCATGAGATACCCACAAAGTTCCAATCCCAGCTTCTAGTAATTTATTCCACATTGGAATAAAAACATCAGGTGAGATTGTCTTGCCAAGTTTTCCATAAAACTTGTCACCACACTCAACAAGTCTTACGGCTAAGCTATTATCGATATTGAATATTCTAGCGATCATTCGTTTGTGTTTAATAAGAACATTATGCCAAGAATTGTCAATGGATAAGGCACTTGCTGGACAAAATAAGTGCTTCCCCCAGTGATGTAGTCCTCATAAATGGAAATTCTCACATCACCAGTGTATGGGTTATTGTTTGCAGTTAATGCCCCTGCCAAATTGAAGTTTGACACATCAATCGCAACCAACGTCGCATCATTGTTTGGCCCATGCATAAAAGGCTGTGAGTCCTTAACCCTCAGTATCGCCTCACTTGCACGTTTCCTCTTACCTTGTGAGCTGCCAGCTTGTGAGCCACCCTCTAATTCAAGATTTTGTATATATGACGTGTAGGGTATTCCAACCAGCGCAGAAGTCACTGGCACAGTCGACGCTATTGTTGAAGTTGGCGGACTTCCAGTTGTGGTTATCACACTGGACGGTTGCCACGCCTCATTGGCATATATGCCAGGATTGTTTGGGCTAATAATACTCGCCCACACACTTGGTATTGGGATATTTGTTATAGCCGGTCCAGCATAAGACAAATTACAGTCAAGAAAATTCGGTGAAGTCGTTGAGTCCTGACTATCATAAATTGTCCCAAGTTGCTCAACACAATAGATGCCACTCCTCTCAACCACAAAGTATACTTCATCGTTCTGTGGGTTAACATAACTCGGAATTGCGATAACTGAGACAAATTTTCCACCAGGCGTGCTATGCCTATGCCACGCCACCACTTCCTGGTCCTTATCATAGGTGCACCCAATCAAATAGCCGTCATTACACACAATCCAAATGATGGGCACTTGATTAGACTGGTATGCCATAATTTTTGCGCCACCATGATAGCGCAATATGTGTTCACTCATGACCGTGATGTCTTTAGCGTTAAATGCGCTAAATTGAAACATGTACGTCATTTCACGAAGCTTAATTCCACCCCTTTGTAAGAATAGGGCTGATACTCCAATTTGGTACCCAATTGCGTTTAACAGGGACCCAAATGAAGATTGTGGGTAACAGCCAATGTTACTTGGGCCAATGCCCTCAGAATTATTTGGAGCAACACACTGATACTCAGTGTTAGTTGTTCCAATAATGAGAACTTGGCCTGGTAATATCCACGACACTGGGTCAGCCTTACCTGACGACAAGGTCACATATATGGCGTTAGTTGCAGTGACTTGCCCGGTATTTGGGTCAGTTGGAGCCATATTATAGTAGTCACCTGCCACAGTAAGCCACAATGACTCAGGTTGAGTTACTGTATTTGCCCAAATAACCCGTTCTTGGTATAAGGACACAATTGATGGAAAACCTGTTGTTTGTGACCATGACCCCATCCTAAAGTTATCCACAAATCCATTATTATATGGCACATTGGACCCATCAGTCCATGGCATGTAATCACTCATTGTGCCAATGATTTGTGTTGAGTTGAGCACAGATGTTATGGTCACGCTCCTCCACGCTGCTCCAAATTGTAACCTTATTTGCCTTCCCACATCAGTTGAGGCAAATGACGTGCCAGGGTTAGTCGCATTTATTGTGACTATTATTGACCTGTTTTGCAGTAAAGCGAATGACATCACGGGATATGTGTAGCTGAACACATTCACCACAGTTACCACCACACTGCTGTCATTTACAAAAGCAGTGATTATTCCCCACATTTGGGCATATGTGCTCCTAATGTATTGCCCCACCATGCTTGGGTCAAATACGCCAGAAAAACTAGATGATGCGGTAACTGACTGGCCAACCACTGACCCACTAAATCTCACATCAAAGTTTCCTGGATTAGCGACCACATTGTCAAGCACAGTTACAGCATATGTGTTTGAAGTAATGCTATTTTGCACGATGCACGCATTCCACTGATTCACATCCCTGTATTCCACTAATTGGTTAGCAACTGGATTTGCTGGACCACCAGTGTTACCATTAATGGTCAAAGTGTTTGTTGTTGCCAACATTGGTAATTGTGATAAAGTAAAAGTAACATAATAAAACACAAGGCCATGTGATATATTGTACATTGAAACAGACGTCACCCCAGTCACGATGACTGCTGCTGATGCCGTCACTAGGAAATACTTTCCAACATATTGAGCCTCAAAATACGATGAAGGTGTTCCTAGTGTATTTGAGGTTAGAGAAAGGGTAATTGACGTGGAAGTATTAGTTAACCCAGCATTAGTCCAGTCAACAAAGGAAGAATCCAATGACGTGATGCCCACCACTGTCGGTGTAGAATAAGACGAGACTTTCCACAGGTGCTGTGTTCCAAGTGCTATGTTTGCCCCAACTGCTGGCTGTGGGTATAAGACATATTGGCCAACACTTCCAGAGCTAAACGTGTTAGCTGACGCAATCAGTGTTGTGCCAGTCCCAGGCGGTGAAATAACAGACTGGACCAATGTTGTGGTGTCAGAATTAACGACACACTGCAGCAGTGTCTCAGACGTATCCACGTCCATGTATGGGCCATCAAGGAAGATGTATGGGGCAATTGTCCAATTACTGTTACCAAGTCTTGTCAGCACCATTGGTGGATAATTAGGGTGTGCAAGAAACAAGACATCACCTGATTGTGCATAACTTATGCCATCTAAGTCAGCTGCAAGATACGGTGTCACTATGCTGTATGGGGTTGACCCCACTGTAACAACGGCCCCACCAGTGATAAAATTCAGGGCATTGTTTGAGAAAACTAAAACATATGTTTGAGTTGCTGAATAAACAAAAGGTATATTCCTAGTGTAAGTGCCATTGTTAAAGATATAGTTAGTCCCAGGGCGGCGTATTACTCCACCCTGTGGCCTAACTATCATGTTTAGCCCTGACTTAAACCCATTGAAGTATTTGTTTACATCAACACGCCCAAGCATTTGAGGTGACACCTCACCTGAGCTGAAGTTTGTTTGGATGGTATTTGCCCTAGCCATATCATGGTCCTGGAACAAAGGTTATTGAGCCAGGGTCTCTTGGAAATGACGGTATGCCCATGCGAGCCCTCAGCCATATGTCAGCATCAATGACCTCAGCTGGGTTCTCAGCCCCATTCACGAACAGCGCACGTTGACGACGAAGTTTGTACTCCTTCTGCATGTCTTGCTTCAACGAGTCAGAGTTCGTCAAGCTATAACAAATCTCCTTGGCAATGTATGCAGCAAAAGCGTCACTCAGCAGTGGGTCCATCAACGCGGGATTTATCAGGTTGAAGACATACACCAGATTAATCTGTGACATGTTAGTGAGAAGATTACCGTTCTCAATACGGTAAGCAGACGTGTCATCTTGCATTGGCCCACTGTCACCCATGAGCCATTTTACCCTAACAAAATCAGGTGGTAGTAAAAATTGGTTCGTGAAACCAAATGGTGCTGTATAGTTCTGATTCTGCGTCAGCACAGCGCGATTAGTGGCACAATTGTAAAAGCCATCACGAAGAACTGCCAGGCGGTAAAAATCCCAATTAGTTGAGATCAGGACACACTCTTTTGAGTTATCCGTATAAGATGAAAGTAGCCTGGTTCCAACTAACGTCAGTGCCACGTTAGCTATCCCCAGGCAATTGGCGGCCCAATTAGTGGATGCCATGAAATTAGTTCCCGGGGACTTGCGTCCCCGGGAATGGGTTAGTCAAGTACGTATAGCACGTACCCGCTAAGGACGATCGTACCGATTGTGGCCGCATTCACGGTCACTGTCAAGTAGACGTCTTTAGCTGTTTGATAGAGCCAACCGCCAGAGCCGCCGATTGTCACGACCCCAGATTGTGCCCCATTTGCCGTATCATACGCAACTGGCGTAGGTAACAGCAGGTGTGCCAATGCAACTGGCGGATACCCAGTAGCACCAGAGATGCATGACACTGAGTCAGCAGTCTGTGTGCCACAAGTATTGGCGCCAGTTCCATCATCAATATAGCCAGTGCCATCAGCTCCAGCCAGGCCAAATGAGAGAGTTGTGGAACCAAGTCCAGCACTGATGGACATTCCAATGTCGACGAGTCGAGCTCCACCTGGAATTTTCGCCAATGCTATGTTGCTTCCCACAGGCTCACTAGCCGTGACCCAATTAAACATTGCAAACCGCACACGCCCACCAAGTTGGTTGACGCGCAAGGGTTGATATGTCTGCGGATTACCAGGAGGACCCTGTGTAAGTTCCGTTCCGTAATGAGTAATAGTTGTTGCCATATTTTAACTTGCCGCTACTAGCGTGGCCACGGCCGTCTCAATCGCAGTGGTATCAATCCCTGCATTAAGCAATCCGATATATCCAAACAGTCCGGCAATTTGGTTGTTGTTGAGTTGGAGCACGTTTTCGAGAGGAGACTCGAAGTTCAGTGGAAATGTAACTCCACCTCCAACAAGTTGGGTAATCCTGTTACCGCCCTCCAGAGCCCCAATGTCCACCTTAGACACTGTGACCCTGACTGCTCCAATTGGTGCTGCTTCACTCATATGTTATTTGGTTTCGTCGCAGAGAATCTGAATGACTTTCTGCTCCCACATCCGGGTTGCCCCGAACATGCCACTCACATAGACCTGCACGCTGTTGCGCTTATCGCGACGAGGACCAACATCGACCTTGATTTCCTCGCCAGTAGCTAACAGCAGGCCCTGCCGCTCAAAGAATACCGGTTGACGGTACCCAGAGCTGTTCAACTGAAGGCGATTGGATTTAACGAACTTGAAACCCATGTAGGTATCAATTTCGCCAGCAACCAGCGCCTTGATGGTGTTGTAATCACTGTTGGTGACTTCAGTCGTACGAAGCAGTGACTGGATTTGGGATGGGTCAACCACAGCGCAGAGATCATACTCTGAATCAGTGGTAGCCTCAGCCTTATCCAGCAAATACCGCGCATAGCGAAGTTTGCCAATTGTGAGGTTAGAGTTGGCAGCAGTCCCAGACTCCACGTAGTTGACCGCAATGACCTGAGATGATGGAAAAGCCACAGTCGTGGTTCCAGTCTGCCCGGCGTATGCGTTAGAAAACATTGCTTGAATGATTACATCATCCTTTGCACGATTCATCGACATGACCGAGTTAGTCACGTATGGAGAAGTTGGGTCAGCCAACATGCGAATGCGGTCCCAATTATCGATCAGGTCCGCCCAGTCAAATGCCCTCAGTCCGACACGCCGACGATCATGTGGCGTGGAGACCAGCGGAGTATCGGAGTGACGATTAATCACCTCAACTGCCGCAGTAGGGCCAATGCGATCGTAAAACTCATATTCCGCATGCTGACTCTCGTTCCTAACGTGAGGTTGGAAACGTGAAATCATCTGTTGGAATTGAATCTCGATATTAGCACGATACGCATTAACCAATGCTACATCAATTTCAAAACTCATAAGAATTCATGTTATCACTAACAAGCGATCAGTTGTCCTCACGGATTGATCTTGCGATACGGTCGCATGGCCGGCCAGCTAGCGGCGCTAGTAAGATGAGACGTATCCCATTACCTTACAGGTCCAATGTATGACACATTGGACCTGTTGTAAACAATTATTGTTCGGGATAATTACTTACCCAGTGGACGTTTATCCAGGCCTTTTTCCGCAAGAATGGCCGCAAGGTCGTCCACATGCAGACAATCCACCATGCAGGCGCCTTCGATTGGCGATTGAATTGGTGCAATGCCGCCATTGCAGTAGTCGTTTCCAGGCGTCGCGCTGTGCAAAACGCCAACCGCTACGATAGTTTGAGGGCATTGATTTCCATTAGAATCATATCCTCCGCCAAGCTTTACAATAATGTCTCCATTTTTTTGCTTCCCGTCCATTTCGATAGTGCATACTTAGTTTCCTTTACTCTTCTGACACTTTTTACATAGGTCAGTTTCTATGTGCCAGTGTTTACCATGAATAGTCCCACAGGCAGGACATTTTGTGCACCACAAGGTGCCAAAATTCGAGCATATTGGATGAAGTGGTGGTTGCTTCTCCTCTTCTGAAGGAGAAGCAAACTGATACCAATATCCACTAATAAACATTTACTTCTGCTTACCCGGGAAGCCCACCTCAAATAGCTTCCTCATGTGCTCCACAGCTTCTTTGTGGCCAACCTCATTGCGATTCAAATACTTCTTCATGAAGACGTCATCTTGCTTTAGTTTGCCAATCTCTTGCTGTGCGCGAGACTGGTCAGTGATGTGCATTTGGTCAGCGGCTGTGCCACCACGAGAATGGTCCTCAAGCATGGCCTTACCGATGTTATGCAATACTTGAATCAATTTCGGATTATTTCCTAATCCACTGGACTCCATCTCTTTAATAAAGTCAGCGTCACCAAACTTGTTAACCACTGATTTAGCGAGAGCGACATTAGACTCAAATGAGTCACCCCACGTTGAACGCAACTGATTCTCAGACGCGGCACGTGCCGCGGCCTGAGCCGCTGTTGCAGAAGTAATATCCCCATCCACTGACTGGAAATAATACTTCATCACTGAGTCAAATTGACGTTGGTTAAGCCCAGCACCATGTAGGGCCGCCTTAGCAGCCTTCATTTTGGCATCATCCAATTTCGCCCCTGACTTAAACTCAAAGCCTGGAACCTTGTAGTCATCAGCCGTTTTTGGGCGTCCAATTTGGTCGAATAAGCCATTCCACTCAGACTCACCCCATGTTTCTTGTGGGATAGCTACACGGTTTTGACCAATCATCTTCTGGGCGCTGACATAGCTCTTAGCTAATGTGCCAACATCTTTGAAGTTTTGGAGAGATGGCTCTGCCTGCAATTCAGCAGGAAGAGTTGAGATAAAACCCTGAGTTGCTCCACCACCAGCACCTCCACCAGCAGCACCAGCATCAGCCATCAACAGTATTCTTTTCATGTTTTTGTGTTTCCATCAGTTGTTCAAGTTCCCTACTATCGTAGTTTACGGCACGTAGGATACTTAGGGCAAGACGACGACTTCCCTCATTTAGCGCCGTTTCGTGCGAATCTTTCGCAACAAAAGTTGACTTAAACATATACCCCTCAGTGAGTATATGTTTAAGGACCATTTTCCCCTGTGGGGAAGTAAATACATCGTGATATGCGGCCTTGAGGCGCATACGCTCACGAAGCATCTCTAGTGGATTTACAGCATTCATGATTTTGGCATGAGATTATTTATGTCGCCACCAGGGGACTTAGATGACGCAGTGGCCAAGTTAGCAATTGACTTGCTAATAGGTTCAGCGGTCTGTGCAGCTTGTGCCACAGCTTGCTGCTGTTGTTTTTGTTGACGCACTTGCTCCAACTCATCTGGCGTCCTCAATATAGTTCGAGGAATCCCACGAACTGTGGCAAGTAATTGTGCGGCCTTGTCAAGGTCAATGGCGTCAAGAACATCTGGATTCACCTGAGCCATTGGTGCTAAGTCTTGCATGAATCTCGATATGGTCACAGCCTTAGTTCCAGACTGTGCCATCGCAGCTGGACTCAAGTACCCAACTTTTAGTTTTGTCTTCGCAATTGACTGTGGGGCTGGTGGTATCAACCCATGATGATCTAGGAGCATGTATGTCCTGGCGATCATTGGCCCATGAAACTCAGCCGTTAATCTCCCAAAGATTGGGGAGAGTAGCCGAAGCTTCTCATCCCGGCGATCCTGGACTTCGTAAGCCGTCATTTCAACGTTCTCCTTTTCCATACGTATCCAGTCCGCGAAGAAACATTTTTCAATAAATTCGCGCTTTTGCTTGGACTTTTCTTCACCCCATGGCAAATTGGGGTCGTTCACCAATGGCTCAATTTTTGCGTCCCTTTCTTCGCGATAAATCATTGCGCCAGGAGAGGTCTTGATTGGGAGCAAAAATGCGTCACTGTCAACAATGATGGGAGGGTCGACGGCCTTCTGTCCAGCCTTCAGTATGGTGCGCTCCATTTGATTGAGCATCTTTATGTCGGGAAGACATATCTTGGCTGGGCTACGCCCATACACCTCACCTGTTATCTTTTGCCACCGAGTCACATGGAATGGGAAACCATCATACCCTGACTCAAGGATGGTCTCATTTGTGGTGAGACACACCCAATATGAGCCCCACTTCTTATTCTTTGTGTTGAACTTCTTAAGGTCCCGGTCCACTCTCGGACACACAAGGTGAATTATGTCGAAAACCTTGTCTGGGTCCTTTAGGTGTTTTCTCATGCCCTCAGGGAGTTCACCATTAAACTCCTGCATGCACTGGCGCATTGACCACACGAATTGATGGCAGAGGGAGTCAACTCGCCCCTTTGAGTCCTCCGTAATCCAACACATGGTTATTGGCCTCGCTGAGAACTTCACTGACATTGCGTCTTGGTCCCACTCTTGCTCAAGAACACACGTCCCAAATGACCCAATATCAAGGTAGCACTCATGGAGTGCGGAATTCAATGTTGAGCCCTCACGCGTATAGTGAGTGTAGATGATGTCTGAGACAGTCTGAAGCCACTGAATCACCTCATAGTCGTCTTGGAATGGGTGATACCCATCCAGTTGAACCTCAAACCACCTCTCGGCTGGATTGCTAAGGTAGCTATGCAGCGCACAAGAGAGCTGCATGAGTGCCTGTGGCGCAGTGCCATCATAGCATGTCTCTGGCATCACTGCGTAGAATTGAAGCTGAGGCGCATAGTTTGCATACTGTGTGATTGGCCTGATATAGTATCGTATATCTTGCCAGTCCGTCTCAAATGGCGCCCTAATTGTTCGCATCTTGTTAATGCGATCAATTACGAATGCTGCGACCTTGTCGATCATATTACGAGCCTAGTAATGTTTTAGTTCCAGAAGGTGTGGTTCCTGGAGCAGTTAATAGTGTTGACCCAAAGCCACGAGCTGGCCTTGATGTCCCAGACGCCTTATTGACATCTTCTGCCGCCTGATTCATTGTTGGTGGCGCTGGCGGCTTAGGCGCCTGTATGTTCGATCCTCCGGGCATAACTTATCCTTCTACGTATTGAGGTCGTGGGATGCCACCTAACCTCACATCCATGCTTCATTCTTCGCCACCCCACATAGGGTAACTCAAATGGCATCAGCTCCAAAAATTTTTGCAAACAATTCCTACCAACTGCGACCTGTATGTACCATCCCTCACCAACCTGCTTACCCATTAAAAAATAGGTTTGTCCGCTAAAGATATAGCCATACTCAGCGTAGTGTCGCAAATCTTCAACAAAGTCAATTCCCACTTGACTATACAGTGATTTAACTTCCTCGTAAATAGTCATGTTCATCTTGAGTTTTGTCTTGCCTATCTGGTGTCCCAAGCGCCTTTGTCTTGCCAGACATTGCGAAATACCTAAATGCGTCAGCGGCGTGACTTGACCAGTCATGGAGGGGATTTGTCCGAAAACACTTGTTCTTGTCATCCCAGTCTTTTCGATATGCCCTCAGCGCGTCCAATCCTCGAGCACACCTCTGCTTATTAAACCAACATGTGGGAAGGATGTTTCGCACCGCCTCAATCCCATCATCAACATCATGCTTCCTCACAGTCCTAAACTTGATGCCCAGGGACTTAGCGGTCTCAATTCGCGTCCTACCTGTACCCAACTCCTTCACTGCGATGTCAGGTGGCGCGAAGTGGCGCCCATAAGTGTACTCACCCCTGTGGTCTCCACCATCAATTTGCCCCAGCAAGACCTTGGCGTAGTGTGGGAGTCCCTCACCACTCGCCTCATAATAGTCTATGACTCTCACCTCAGTCCCCAACTGCTGTGTAAACCAGATCGCACAACCATCACTCACCCCCAAGTCCCAGTGTGTGTCCACCAATAATTTCGGGTCATGTTCCACCTCGTCAAGTATCTGACCCTTCTTCTCAAGTGCCATCATTTGTGAGCCATAGTATGCGCCAACAAATGGTGCCTCAAAGCTGCAATAAAATTCTTGCTGAATCATCTCCTCTGGCATCCCAGCAGCGCGCTCCTCATTGATCACCTCATCGCTGATAACTGGGAGGCCATTCTCTCTCTTCGTCCCATTATTCCCCGCCACTAATATCTCCGCAAACCAGCTCTTATTAGCTTGCGCCATGTCAATCATCACCTTGCCATGGTTATTCCCACGGGCGGTATAAATGAACACTGCCCACCCACCATTCTCAGCGAGAATTGGGCGAATGTAATTCCACGCCCCTGGGTCATGGAGTGAGTATTCGCTAAACACCACCCCAATTGGGTTCGTCCCCACCAGTGAGTCAATGTCATCTGTCCCCACCACCTGATAAATTGACCCATTCGTGAATGTCACCCTCATCTCAGTGGCATTCGTCGACGCCACAAGACTCGGATGAAAGTGGTCTAGGAACTTCCTACCATCCCTGGTGAACCCATTCCACACAATGGCCCTCCCCTGCTTATAGGTGGGAAGCATATGCCAGTACATCCCTATCCGCTCCTGGCTCTTCACCTGAACAAGATTAATCCCCACCAAGTCCTTCCCAGCACGACGATGCCACACACATGACGCCCTCTTACCCTCATCATTTCCCTGCATGTACTTCCAAAAAGGCATCTGATATGACCTGGGCCTCCAATTATGCGGAATGATGATTTTGCTCACTTTGCCACCTCAACATCAATCATTGGTCCCTGTATGACAGGGGCTGTATTGGGAGTCACCTTCTCCCGCCTAACTGTCCCATCCTCGCCATACCTGACAATCTCAATGTGGTGCTCATGGTCCACAGTCCCACTGACCTCAACACTCTTGAGTTTTGGAATCATATACCCCACCAGGTCTGAGAGCACCTTCACCCTCATCTCCACTGAAACTTCATCTGTCAGTCCCAGCTTATTCCTCACTTTTTGTGGGAGAGTATACTTCACTAGCTCTTCCATTGGGTCGATGTCATACTTTGCACAAATTGAGAATAATGCTGCCCTCATCTCTGAGGCTGAGAGGAGTTTTCCGGCCCTATCCTCCTTGAGTTTTTCCATCGCCTTGACCACCTTTGACTCAATCGTCTCATCCACTACCTCATGAGAGATGGCACGAAGTGACTCCTCAGCGACTGCCACCCCTTGTGTTGGGGCTGCTAATCGCCGCTTAATCTCTTCTGGTGATGGTACTCTGGTTTTTACGGTCATACATTATATATATATAAATGACTATATTTCACGACTGTTGTCATGTACACAGGGAATTTAGTCCTGTGGAATATGGGTGGTGAAGTTGTTACTTCATCGTAAGGTTCTCGGGTAATGGCCCAGAGATTGTGGGTGCGTGTCAGTTCGCCTCAACACTGAAAAAGGCCCCCCTGGCCATGCTCCTAAATAACTCCTTGGGCAAAACTTTTGGCCCCGATGAGATCGGTGGGAGATCTTATATAGCCAGTCATAAGCTGCATGCACTTTATCGCACGTTCTTATGTGTCGCGCACCAATGACCGACAAAAGTGGTACGCAGAGGGATAACTCTTTGCACAGGGATAGTGGGCGCGATTACCCACTCACTCATCCAACACTCCCCAATCATCATCCACTCATAAAGATTCGTACACCAGGGACACATCTCCACTCACCAATATGCAAATAATCACTCAAAAATCGTAAAACCCCGTAAATCTAGCATCAGTTTTATATAATCTAGCATCAGTTTTAAGTTATTATATATCAATACTCGACAAATCAGGATAATATATTACAATTATTTAACTATCAATTACTTATGCAATTATTAACATGGAGTTATTAAGGTTATTAATGATTTTATCAATTTTTTATATCACAATTTTTTTATTAAAATTAATCAATATCCTTAATAACCCCATATCAATATTCACATAAATATATAATAATCAATCACTTACATAATATCATCCCGTTTTCAAGATTATTACGACCATAATACATTCTTACGGATCACTTTATCATTTGCGTGCTTAGCTGTAGTCTCAGTTTTCATGATTCGCATGTCACAATGCCTATTTTGCTCTCGGCCATGCAAAATTAAGACGTGGCATGGCCTGAAACTCTTGCGCCAACAAGTTGTCACAAGAGTTTCTAGCAAAATTGCTCATTTCATGAGCACCGGCATTGCTCCATAACGTAAAAACGAATCATGAAAACTAAAACTCCAGCTAAGCCTCGCAAACCAATAAATCCTAAATCCGTCACAGGCAAACCCTTCTCACAACATCTCAATTACGTAACCTGCGCCCGCGGAGAACGCGTCATTGAACATGAGGATGACATGGTAACATTCGGCTTCCGGAATATGCAATATTGGAGTATAAAACTTCAACAGTGGCTTCCCTTGTCAGAAGATGCGGACAAATTCTTAATCACCGCTAACTCATTCAAAGAAGCCACAACGGAATTCTTCGCGCGTTGGAAAATGTACATCACCAAACGCTTCAAGCTCAACCACGTCAACATTGAACGCGTCTAATCTTATGCAAATCAACATCAACAATAAATACGATCAACCTCAATCAGATCGCGAAATTCGCCACAACAAACATTACGATAATGCTATAAATATGCTTATCGCAAATATCACATCACTTTGCGAAAACAAATTTAATTTGTGCACTTACGACACAAAAATCACGCCACAATCAACATCAATTATCATCGGAGAAAACAGCAACGCAATCACCATCCTCAAACATCCCATCTCAATATGAGCTACACTCTCATCAAAATAATAGAAACCGATCTCTCAGACGAATTCATGACTCCTGAGAGAATTACCATTCTTGGCAAATTCAACACACATGCCGAGGCAAACCATGAGATGCAACGCCACTTCGACAAAGAAACCGATAAAGACAAAGCACACCTAATTGACGACACAAACGCAAGTCACTTCATAATAGGAATTGACGAAGGCTACATACACTTCTTCATCATCGAAGACTCCAATTTGATTCCACAGTAAACATTAACAACAAAAAAACAAAATAACATGAAACTGAACATCACAATACCAGGTAAAGTAATCGCAGTTGACGAACATACTGTCACAACCACAATCACAGTGGAACTCCAACACTCCACAGGACCAGTCCTAGCCCAATCATTCATCGAAAACGAAATCATTCCAATCACAGTCTTGTCGAAGAAGAACTTAAATTGGGAACACCCCGGGAAATAATCGAAAATATCATCAACTCAATCAAGCAAAAATACAGCCAAAACTAACATCTCTAACAACAATTCATTGCTTCAGTATGAAAAACTTGACAAAAAAAGAACTTCAGGCAGCAGTCATGCAGCCATCAACTCGCATCACGTGGCGAGACAAGAGTGGAAACAATCACGTGTCCATAGTCGCATACATCCCTGAAATTATTGAGTTTACATGACTAATATCTCGTGATACAGTGGCATCACTATGAGCGAATTAAGTAGAGAACACGTCATCGAAATCGTATCATCCCTGAAGGCAAGAATTATTGAGTTTACATGACTAATATCTCGTGATACAGTGGCATCACTATACATCTTCACTGACAGTTAACAACAAACAACAAACAAACAAGAACTAACATGAGCAAAAAAATAAAAGCACAAAAAGTAGAACTACCAGAAGAGTACACATTAACGCCAATAGTCCCTGAACAACGGCACCACTGCGTTGTCATAGACCACAACAATAATGTGTCAATCTTCAACTCCAAGGCAGACCTCGAAAAACTCGAGTCATTCAACAGCCTAATCAAGGACACGATCGCATATTGTTGGCCATGCCTCGACAGATTCATGGAAATCGAGCGTCAGACGATTCTCGCATACCATGACCAATTCTTCAAGTGCACTCCACCAAAAGACCAGACGATTGAAGTAACTGCACAATACGTCTGGGCACAATTCCATAGACATGTCAAGACAAGTTTCTTGTCTGCGACTCCAACATTGCCAACAGGGCGCAAATCAAACCTATTGAGCACACCATACTTCATAGGCAACAATCCTAAGCCAGAGGCAATCATCACTCCCCAGGCAAAAGAGTGCGTCAAAATCTTCAATGAGGCAATAACAAAATTTGGCAAAGGAGAGCCAAAGTCAATCACAGAAGAAGTACTCAGACAATACGTGGTTGATCAAGGTCCACGCCTCAAGACGCGTCAAGACCCATGGCGTATCTTCCAGTACTATAGGACGCAACTCATCAATGCACACATCTTACGTCGCACCTAATCATGAACAAGCCATCACTCATAGACACGTTTAACGAAATCAAACACAAGCAAGGTGCTTTTACCACCAATGAGGGCTTCACAATCAAAGTGAGTGTCCATGATCTAAAAGAAAGTTATGGAGTCACACTCGCACTCATCAGGCCAGTCAACGGACTCGGACAAAAGTGGGTCCACATTGACAGAATATATTTTGAAAAAGAAGGCAAAAATACGCAGAATGGCGTTAATTCGTCTCCTCCTAATATACCTGGCAATGTGGATAGCAACACTACTAATGATCGTAATTAGTAAATATAGCCACTAATTCACATCCCCTATCACCATCACAGTGATAGGGGATTTTTTGTTTTAACAAACGCCGCATGTCAACATGCGCGGCGCCGCATTCGTTCACGCGCCGCCAGGTGGGCGCCGCCATATAGCGGGCAAGAATTATTGAGTTTACTTGACTAATATCTCGTGATACAGTGGCATCACTATGAGCGAATTAAGTAGAGAACACGTCATCGAAATCGTATCATCCATGATGGAAAATTATCCTGAGGCTGGACAGGGGTCTGTGATGGAGTGTTACGCATGGGACTATGAGACCAACACATTCTCCTTCTGTGACACGGAGGAGAGGGCAAACTATGAGCTCACACAGGAGAAGCTCATTGCGACATTCCCACTAATCAAGAGCGACAAGTGGCCGAAGGGCTGTACGCCGCCACCTAAGCGGGAAGAAGTTGAGGAGTGGAGGGTGTGGCTATGTCATGCCGATGCCCAAGACTTTGACGCATTCGTCCAATTGTGCTGCCATGGTGAGGTGATTTACAGATAAGATTATCCCGCAACCATGACACATTCACAAGTTTACACAACTAATCACACGTGATAAGTTGGTTATGAACAACGCCCAGCAGGGCACAAACAGAAAGCAAAGGTAAAACATATGGCAAAGAAAACGAAGGAAGCTCCGGCAAAAGTTGAGGCTCCGGCAAAAGTTGAGGCTCCGGCAAAAGTTGAAGCTCCGGCAAAAGTCGAGGAAACAGATGCAGCGGACGCTGCCCCCAAGGAAAAGGGCCGCAAATCCACTGGAGACAATGACGTCTTCACTCGCGCGTATGGTGAGGATGGTAAGCCCACCACGACTGACAAGAAACTTCCGCCTCAGGCGAAGTTGATTGTGAACGTGATTGAGGCCGCCGGTGAAGATGGCCAGACTCGCGCTGACCTGGTGTCTAAGCTGATTCCAGCTGGGTTGGCGACTAAGCAGCCGCCTGGGCGAATCCTGAGCTATTATCAGAAGCTCATTACTGCCAAGACAGGGTTGTGCACCCTCAAGGTGGCAACACCCTCTAAATAATCACGACACCGGCAATTAAGCCGCCCTCTGCTGATAAGGCGGAGGGCGTTTTTACTTTATGATCACTTCATTTAAGCCACTACTTGCCGCCTCGCCGTGGAAAGCAAAGTCCAACCCAACAGATGAGCAAAAATATCAGTCCCTGTCTAAGCTGGTGTATCCAGTATTCGCCACCCCAAAATTTGACGGCATTCGAGCAACAACGCTAGATAATGTGCCAAGGCCAGGCCAATATAGCGTCCCAGTGTGTAGGTCGCTTGACATAATCCCAAATGACCACATTAGGAACTTAATGGCGCAACTTCCACCAGGGTGTGATGGTGAGTTAGTGACTTATGACTCGCCAGACCTATTCACCAAGGGAATGGGAAATGAGATTAGCAAGGCGCAGCCAATCAATAAGGTCCAGTCGAGTGTGATGACATATGGTGGCAAGCCAGAGTTTAGATTCTTCATGTTTGACTGGTTTCATTTTGGTCAGCAAAATGTGGGGTATGTCCGGAGATGTGCGAGAATGTCATATGAGCCATGGCCAAGTTTTGTGATCACGGTATTGCCAGTGAGGTGTGAGAATGTGGAAGAGTTAATGGCTTATTACGCCAAGTGCCTGTCAATGGGATATGAGGGAATCTGCTTTCGCACACCTGACTCCCCACCATGGAAGATGACTAGCAAGGATGGCAGGTCATCTTTACGAGAACAGTGGCTTGTGAAGATGAAGCATTTTGACAAGTCTGAGGCGGTGATAATTGGGTCATATGAAGAGATGGCTAATAATAACCCGATCACCTATAATAAAAAGGGGCTTGCGGAAAGGTCATCCCATAATGACAAATTATTTGGGAAAAATACACTGGGTGGGTTCATTGTCAGGGGAGAGGATGGGATTGAGCACAGGGTTGGTGGTGGATTCAACTCATCTCAACGCAAGGAGTTCTGGGAGAAGAGGGATGAGTATGTTGGCAAGATTATCCAGTATATCCACCAGCCATATGGCGCAAAAGACGCGCCAAGAATAAGCATCTTCTGTGGATTCAGAGATGCGAGAGACATGTGAACAATGGCAAAAGCAAACAATAAAGGTTTAAATAATTTATGGAAAAGCCACTAATACTACCAAATGGCCAGCGCTTATACTGGTCATCAATCGCCGCTTATGCCATAAGCGGGTCACAAATCACGTTCACCCTACAAGGTGGCGCAACCATTGCATACACTGACCCTCAGGGTAATGCACTCAACACCCAGGCTCTCATGAATGCCTTGGATTCTAGGCCAACAGGGATTGTGAACTTTCAAGCCCTGTATATCACGCAGGTTATTCCATCATCCTTCTCACTCACCGCCACAGCTGGGGTAACACTCACCATATTGGGTCGTGGCTTTAGCACATATCCTGGTGGTAAGTTGTGGATGGAGGATGATGCTGGCAACATTGATCAGAATGGTGTCTCCTACACAGTGGCTGTCGTCAATGACGGAATGATGACCGCCACATGGGCAAGTAATGGTGATGGTGCAACAATTAATGTCACGCAAGGTATACTTCTCGCGTATGTTGATGGCAATGGGAATATCTCCAATGTATTGTCTGGGAACTATAATGCCGTGTCCAACATTGCAACAATAAATAATCCACAAAACTAATTCGTTTACTCTTAATTAAACGACTGATAACATGACACTGTTATGAGTAAAAACAATATCAATAACCTGTGGGCCGCCTTCAAGAAAGGCTGCTACCCATTCATCGATGGAGAACAAGAGAAGCGACTCAAGGTCGCCTTCCTACAAGGAATCCATAGTGGTAAGGAGCTAGTACTACAAATTAGTAGACTCCCAAACGACCAAATGGCTGAGACATTCAGGGACTTAAATGAGCAAGTGCTCGCTGAGTTGAGTAAACTCGGATTTAAGCCTGGCAAAATCACAGTTGCTGAGCAAAAGGTATCAGTCAAGGCATCAATCGATGGTAAACCATTAAACTAATATGGCAAATGCAAGAGGAAAAACAGTCGATAAGACGTATCTTTCGGTGGACAGCGCCGAAGATCGTGGATTCATTCACCGTGACTATATCGCTCATTGCTTACGATGGACTCACGTGTGCAAGTATCTATATGGACAAAATAGATACAAGAGTGCGCAAATCCTTGATGTTGGGTGTGGCCGCGAACTTCCGCTCGCTAAACTTCTATATTCGTCTAGGCTTATCCCAGTATCATATACCGGGGTGGACGTGGGTCCGATCAATGATGATGATTTTGCTAAGATTAAGGGCGAAATGGAACAAGTCACTACAATTCACGAAAACACGAACTTCCTCGACCTAGTTCACACTGATGTTGAAACCACTGAAAATGTGGCAGGAAATATCGAGAGGAGTTTACCTAACATTGTGACGTGCTTTGAGGTGCTTGAACATGTTGAGCCCAAGATGATGATTGACATGCTTGAGCACATGAAGCGTCTCACCTCGAATAACGCAACATTCTTCATATCAACACCGTGTTGGAATCGCACTGATTGCGCGGCTAATCACGTGAATGAGATGCTCTATGAGTCCCTGGGAGCGTGCTTTGAGCGTCACGGCTTCATTGTTGAGGATGTGTATGGCACGTTCGCATCCATCAGGGACTATGAGCACTTGCTCAAGCATCCCATATATGGTGACATGAGTTTGGCATTCCAAGCATTGCGTGAATACTATGACACGAACTTCCTATCATGTGTCTTCGCCCCACTATTCCCAGCGCAGTCTCGCAACTGCTTGTGGGTCTTGAAGAAGCGCCCAAATAACGTGCCAACACGGTATGACGCCAAATTTCCAGCCATCGAGGTAATCCCCACCCCTTGGTCAAGCTCAACTAAGTGGGAAGACATGAAACTATAATGAACGCAATAAAAGTACAAGTACCAGTCAAGTTAGAGGTGGAAGTTCCATCAATTGGATTCGCCGCAGGAGATGTGGCTGACTTTCACATCAAGTACACCATCCAATATCTTGGAGAAACAAGGCACCTCGAAAAGGACTTAGAGCGGTTTCGTATAGCAAGGGCCATCGAGGAACTTACTGAATATGCGAATGCCTCCAAGTTGGAAGATAAGCTTGACGCAATAGTTGACTCCATCTACATCTTGCTAGGCACTGCGCACCTTCATGGTTTTACTTCAGCTATTATTGAGGAGGCGTGGCAACGTGTCCACGCGGCCAACATGGCTAAGATATTGGCGAGCAAAGAAAATCCCGGGAAGTATGGCTTCTCACAAGACATTGTTAAGCCTCCTGGGTGGAAGGCGCCATGCTTGTCAGACCTTGTTGATGGAACATGGGTTAAGAAACAAAAAACAAAACATATGCCAAAACTAACAATTATTGATGGCATCGATGGCACTGGTAAAACAACCCTCTGTAAGGAGATATGTGCTATTCGTAATGCTGCATACATGCACATGTCAGGCCACCCACTGTTGTGGCATGGGATGCTGGAGTATCACATGGAGGCTCTGCGTTCAGCTGAGATAATGCTTAAGAATGGAATGAACGTGGTCATTGACAGGCTTTGGATGTCAGAGATGGCCTATGGGCGAGTCTTGAGACCATCAATCAGTCACCCAAGAATGTGGGTGAAGGTGATGTTAATGGCAAAAGAGTTGGGAGCTGAGCACATCTTATGTCACAGGTCAATTAGCCCAGAAAAGCAATATGATCAGCTGAACCACAGTCACAGCTTTACTAAGAAGGAGTATTGCCTAGTGTGGGAAGAGTTTGAGGCATATCGTCGTAATCCCCTAGTTCCAATCACGGTGTTCTGTAGGGACGAACGAACAGCAGGTGAACAATGTGACATCATACCAGCATGAGCACTAACACACAATACATGGACTGCCTGAGTGAGCTGATACGTTCCAATAGGGCTACATCCCCACGAGGAATGCTCACCTTTGAGCTTCTCAATGACATATTCACTTGTGAAATGGTTGAGCCAGCGATCACTATCACCACAAGAAAGCTGAACTATCACTTCATGATGGCTGAGGCGTGGTGGATATTAACAGGGTCCAATAAGTTAAGTGACTTAGTGCCATACATGAGAACGTATGAGAACTACTCTGATGATGGTAGAACTCTATATGGTGCTTATGGCCCGTCATTTGTGGAGCAAGTTGATAGTGTCGTGGATAAACTATTAAAGGACTCAGACACTAGGCAGGCGGTCATGACCTTCTGGATTAAGAATCCTAAGCCATCAAAGGACATCCCATGCACCATTGGTGCGCAATTCATGATTCGTGACAATTACTTGGACATGACAGTAATGATGCGAAGTCAAGATGCGTGGAAAGGTCTACCATATGATATTTTTAGCTTTAGCATGATGGCCCAATATGTTAAGCTAGAGATGTACGCCAGGATGGGGATGTATTGCCCACTGGGTAAACTAACCATATTTGCTGGAAGCAGACACCTATACAATGATGACAGGCACAAGGTGTTTCAGATACTCGACAAGACAGTTCACTGGAATCAATATCCAATACATTTATTAGGCTATAATAAGCCTGAATGCCTATTGAATGACTTATGTGACGCTAGGAATGGCCTATTGTCAGCCCCATACTGTGAATTACAACAATTCATAAATACTTATGCCAATAACAAATCCAGCAAATAAGTGTGGTGAGTGTGGAACATTCGTGCCCTCTCATCAAATACGTGGGTTAGTAAACCAACCAAAAGTGTGTGACGAGTGCGCACACAAATACTATAGAATATGGCTAAACGGAAAACAAATTTCGATTCATGTGACGGA
>JAEHJW020006639.1_pt1 | contig 41370 bp, 63 predicted proteins | sample 9271431 | NCBI WGS metagenome assembly JAEHJW02 | reverse complement strand
CCGGAAGTCTTGGAATCTCGGGAAAGAATAAAGAGAGCGGAGAACTTGATGTTGTGTGGGCTACAAAATTTCACACAGCAAATTTAGTCGGCATTTTTAGTTACGGACCCGGCTCCGAAATGTTTCGCGGAATTCAAGATAATTATCTCATCGGTCGAAAACTGATAAATTTTATTAACCCATTATAATTATTCTCAAATAAAAATTAGTTCGGTTTTTGGCACTATCTTACTTGCGGGTTTCAATCTCATTTTTTAATTTAAGATCAAACATTGTGGAGATTATTTATGGCTAATGGGAAACTTCAAGACGGGATGTTCGGCTATATTGTAGCTGTTGTCTTAATTGTTGTTTTGTCCTTCGGCTTGGTGGTGCGGTGTGCATCTGTCGAAGGATTTCAAAAAGATGATACGGTTTTAATTACCGCTTATGACGGTCAAAAGTTCTCTGGTAAAATTGTTGATATTGGAGTTTTTGAAATCACTCTTTCCTATTATGATCGGGCGGGCGTACCCGTGAAACGATCTGAGATCAGAACAATTAAGAAAATTTCGGATGAATATTATTGAAATCCGATTGCTCTAAGGCAATCGTTTGTGGGCTTTTCTCATTCCTTTTGCAACTCTCATTTTACACATACTCTTATACCTTAATATAACCGGACGCGAAGAATGAGAAAAATTTCCATTTGGTTTGAGAAATGCCCCAAAACATCTAGTCGGACTTTAAATCCGACTCTTTAATCACTCCTTAACATATCAATAAGCACCCTTTATTCGAACCTCCAGTCCTGATAATTGAGGTATAGACTCGAGAGGCTGATCTCTTAAGCAATTCTCACGGTGGTGTGGATCATTGGGTTTATCGTTAGGCTCAAGTTAATCCGTTCAAGGTCTTCACATTCGCCATTGCCAAACCATTTATAGTTTTTATCGATGCTTTCGCCAATCCATTAAATATTTTCAAATTTGTGGGGCCTACCGGTGGTGCATACTCAGCTGTTGGTGGTGTAAAATTTGCCGTCCATCTTGCAATTCCTTTTGATACTCGAAATTCATCAATCCAACCATTAACACAATAAGCTTGATCAAATGATCTTGCCCCAACAATAAATGCAGATGTATAATTTGGAGAAGTTGCACTTACTGTTTGAGATGCAATATTTACTCCATCCAAATAAGTTTTCCAAGAAGTACCATTTCTTACAACTGCTATATGATACCACTGTCCTGTATTAATCGTACGTCCACTATCATAATAATTAACAAGTATAGTTCCAGAATCAACGATTGCAAATTGGAATAAATAATTGCTCCCACTGATTTGCATGTTCAGAGACAGATTATTATTAGAATCTTGACCATGACCGAAGAGGAAATTATTTGAACCAAGTGAGTTAAATCTTACCCAAAGATCTATTGTAAAATCCCCAGTACTAAAATTAAAATCTTCACTATCTGGTATTGATAAGAAATCGCCACTTCCATCGAACAGTCCACTTGCACCGCCAAATTTACTTTGAGCAGTATCAATTTGAGCATTGCCCCCAGCCGTTACTGTTTTACCGGATTCATCTGTGAAAGTAGTTGAAGCGTCACTACCATTACAATGTAAAAGTAATTTAGTATAACTATCGTCCACAGCCATTGCTATACCTTAAGTATGAGTGTAATAATCTGGACTTGGATTAAAATATAATTCATCTGCGGTATTGCCATGTCCCAATCTTCTTGTTACCGAATCGGGTCCGGTTGGTGCTGCAACCACTATAGCACCCGCAGTCGCAGCTGAAATATGAACCGGTGCAGAAATTGTCATAGTCGGAAATTTTGCATCTGCTCTGATCTTCCCGAATAATAACATTTTTGTAGCTGCATTTGTACTCCCGGCCAATACACACATTCCAATTTTTACATCTCCGGAAGTGGAAACTGCATCCGCCTTAGCAAGATACCACTTCGAATCAGCCGCTTTGAAATAACAACAATCTCCGAATGCCAAAGCTTCACCACAAGTACCAGCTTCGGAAATGCCAGAATATTTTCCATCAGCCGATAAGGTTGCGTCAAGAATTAATCCCGCATTTTCACCCAGATCCAATTCCGATGTTAGGATGCCGCCCGATGCGTTTGCCTGTGATCCATCCGCTATGTTTAGTATTACTCGCGCTTCCGCTGGAGTTAGAGCTACAGTTCCCCCCGTCGACTTGGTACCTACAAGTGTAGATGTGGTGCTTGCTAATTTCGAAACGGCAATCCCTGCATCGCTTGCAATGTCAACATCTTTTAGAGAGCTATCCTTTACTTGCGTTCCGGGTAATTGAGTCTGAGCCATAATAATTATTTCCAATAATCAACTAAAATAACGTCTGTAGAAATAGGGGCAACCGCGAATGTAATGGTGTTGGTTGCTATAGTATAATCATTCCCCGCACCGATATTCTGACGGAGTCCGTTTAGATAAACCTGCTGAGTACCTGCAACCGGCGCGCTCACAAGAGTGAAATTAGTATTAGTACCGTTCAGCGTTCCGGCTGGAACTTCTCCAACAACAAGCTGACTGAGCATGAATGATTTTATAGCCGCTTTGATTGTTGACCACAATGTTTTTTTCAAGACGTTTGCGGCAGCTGAATCGATCATTGCAAATTCATCTGCATCTGCTAATGTCGTTTTTTCAGCAGCACCATGAATTGATGAGCCAACATTTCCAGCATCAGTAACATCTGCGGCTGCTTCTATCCCGGCAAGTTTGGTCTTTTCTGTTGAGGAATATTGCTTATTAGTTGCACCGTCACCAATGTCATCTTGGGTAAGCGCGACTCCGTTTATCTTATACGATTGACCGCTTGGTATATTAGTACTTCCAGTGTCATCGATAGTGACAAGTGAATTCTGAATGATCTTACCTGTCGTTGCATCAAAACGTGCGATTGCATTATCTGTACTTGAAGCAGCGCCAATTACGTTGCCGGTTCCTGAAGAATGGACAATGTTCCAATTTGCACCAACTGTGGCTTGGTCACCTGTCGCACTTGAATCAACTGTACAAAGAATTTCATCACCAATACTAACCGAGATTCCGGAAACTCCACCGATCTTACCAGCCACAGATACTTTATACATATGCCCTGCGTTAGCAGCCGGATAATTCGGATTAGTTGAGCAATCAATCACGCCTTTATACTGAACACCATTAAGAGCTTCGAGGATGTTATCAACATAACTCTTGTTGACCGCGTCACTGTTGTCAATCGGTGTGGCCAGGTTAGTAATTTTTTTCGCGTTCGCGTCCAGGTTGTCATCGAAGTACGATTGCTTTGAGAGTTTAATTTTTTGAGTTGCCATTGCTTTATTCCTTTATGTAATTAATTATAAGTTCATCTTCGAAACCAACGTTTGAAGGTGCATCTGAAAAAGTAATTTCATTCGCTCCGGATTCAGTGTAATGAGTTCCTAAGGTTTGCCGAAGACCATTAACAAAGACTTGCGAGCTGTTCGCTTTGAAATTTTTAATAGTGGTAAACACTTTATTAACGCCATCAATAACACCTATTAACGCTTCGGTTTGAATGTTATTTATATTCACTGTTCCGGTAGCAACCTGAAAACTAACTCTGCTTCCGCCTGTTATGATTGAAACCGGCTTAGGTTGTATCGCTGTGAAGCTGATTACTTTATTTTGAACAGTGAACGTGATCATCTGCTAATATCCTCATGCAAAAAGAATTTCTTCGAAGGCAATAATGTATCTACCTTCCCGCTCGGTCTTGTGAACTGCCAGTCGCACTGATATGTTTTTGCTGTGAAATTAAAATCTGTATTCGCTTTACTAATTATCATCACACCGAGTGTTGTCAAATCCATATCCGTATTCGTAAACTCAATTACTTTATCCAGCGAGTTTGCTTTCTCACGTGCCTGAATAAGAATGTTCCAGCCGGTCCAGTCAATCAGAACATCATCCTCTTTAAAATCTGTTAGTCGCAATTCAAAATCATCACCTTTTATATGATGAATATTTCCGTCTTCATCTAACCAAGTCATTTCTATTTCTCCGGATTATTTCGTTTTACTTTTTTTCTTATCATCATCCTCGAACTCAATAAATCCTTGCTCGATGTTCAGTGACTTCGCCTTCTTAATATCAGCAGAATGTGTTTTACAAAAATCACCAATCACACCGTCCATTTCCGATTTCAACATCTGGTCTTGCAGCGCAAGATTATTTCTCTTTGCCGCAATGGATTCAACGTGAAATTTTTCTTCTTTGCTTAAAAATAGTTGCATGATAATTATCTCCTTAAAAATTAAAATCCTGTTGTTTGATTTGTTTGTGAAAATGCATTGCGTCCGGCTGTCAGCACTATATTATCTATCTTAGCTGCATAAGAAGCATTGTTCGTGTACGCTTCAACAGTCCAGCGGTATAAACTTCCGGCGGTTAAACCGGAATTCTTTTTGCAGACTCCAAAGAGTGCGAATGCTTGCGCTACTCCTTTATTATGAGCAATAAATCCATCGGCAATAAAAGAAGGATTGTCTCCAGCTTTCATCCTTAACGTAGCGGTTTTTAATTTGCCGATTTCTTTTTTTGCAAAAAACCGTTTCCATTGCAAATTTTTGTCTAAAACTTCCATGCCCGGCTGTATATCTTTTACCTTCATCCATCCCCCGCCATTGAGATTAACAAACAGAGGATGTTCACCCGTAACTCGTGTTGTTCCATCAAGTAGATAATATTCATCTGTTTCAGAAATTATTATCTCCTCAATCTCCGAAAGTTCTAAAATTCTTTTTTCTTCGTTGAATGAAATTACTTTATCACCTTCTTGGAATTCATAAAGGAATTTTTCTCCGTCCGGTGTTTTTATGATTGTATGATAATAATCAAAACATGCAGTCTCGCCGTTGCCGAACATTACTACATCACTATAAATCGCAGTCTCATAATCACCAATCACCGCATTTGTATCAGGTGCCTGATTTACCCGTTCTAACCTAAGCCGTATATATCCTGTCGCAGTTGTTATTCCACTAATCCAGCCGCGGAACACGAGTTGAATAGTTGTTTCATTGGGTAATAGAAAAATTGTGCCTTGCTTTAATGCAGTATAAGCTGTAGCCGTAACTGAATATTGAGTTGTATCGCTGTAAAAAACTCTTCCGATATTTTTAAAATCCGCGTAAATATTATCTGAATCAAAAAGTATATTTCCATTTGCATCTACCGAAACTATTTTCCCATCTGCCTGAACATAAAAGCGGGAATTCGCTCCAACATTATCTGTCGCTCCGGCAAAGAAACATTTTGTTGTTAATGCTGCTGGTGTTTGCATGCCGGTGTACTTAGAGGTGTTAACACCGTAGAGAGTGGTTGCATTAAAATTCCAGCCTCCCATCTTTGCCAAACCGCCGCTATCAACTCTGAACACCTCAGCACCTAATGAGTTCAGTAAACGGATACCATATACATCAGCCCCACCGTCAAATATATTCATACTGCCGATTTCAACAAGCCATTGTGAATTAGCATTGACTCCAAAATACGGCTTGCCATTGTTGAATAACTGAATTATGCCGTTAGAGGTTGCCATTCTCAAGACTGCTCCTCCGGCATTGGTGTTCAGATAACCGAAAGTCGTTCCGTTAGCCCAAGTGTTCGAGTTCGCTGCAACATTGTTGCCAAGTATTAAATTTCCAGCAGTATTTTTTGTTGCGTTGCCTAACCATATATTCGAGCTATCAATACGCCAGCCGGATGTTGAATCCCCAATGTATCCGCTTACTGCGGTAATCGAACCACTGAACGACGCGCTACCGTTCATATCAAGTGTAATCTTATCGGTTATCACTCCTCCAGAATCTTTGTAACGTAATCGAATTCCATTTGTCGAATCAACTACAATGAACGAACTTGAGTTTGCATACTTCCCTAAACCAACTCCATAAATATTCGAAGTATAACCGTAAAGATTATTTAGATTGCCGATTGCCCAATGTTCAGACCAATCGTTGTACGTTAACGAGTTGCGAACGTTACCTACAATTGTAGGTCCCGTTTGTGAAGCTGATTTTATTCCGCGAATAGAATAGAGATCGATAAAACCGTTTCCGATTTGCCCGGTATTGAATACTGCATCACCGCTGTACCAATCATTTGCGCCGGGTGCATCTAAATTTCTTGTAACTGTATAATAGTAATTGCCTGCCGTCCCGTACGGTCCGCCGGTGATCGCCATAAATTCAACTTTACCGTCTGCTTCCATGTAAATTCTATCGCCGACAGTCATTTGATTATGCTTCACATAAATTGTTGTCGCAGCTGCAGTGAGATCTTGAACCAGCGTTGTAGTAGGTCCTACAAGTATACGTCCGCCGATCGTTGCAATTGTATCTTGAGCTACCAATGTCTCAACCCATAACTCCGCGGCATGAAGTGTTAACCACTTTTTATTTAATGCGCCGAGATTACCATAATAATTTTGTTTCGGAAGTAATGACTGAGAACCGAATTCGGAATTAGTCGTTCCTTGCTGATCAATCTTTCCGGATAATGTTATATTCGTAAAAGTCGGGGAAGAAGTAGTTGCAATATCTTGTATCGTGTTTAGTTGATTAGTTGTTACCTTTAAATTCGTTGTGTTGTAATTAATATATTGCCCGTTAATCGCAGTTGCATTCCACACACCGGTTGTTAATGTTCCAACACTTGTAAGAGATGAACCCGTGACTGTAGTTCCTAAAGCAGTCGCTGATAAGACTTGTGCATTATTTATTTTGTAAACTTTCGTGTTCGCAATATTCAAATCATGATTCAATGTCCCGATACTTGTCAAAGATGAACTCACAACAGAAGTACCGAGTGCAGTTGCTGAAAGAACATCAACATTATTAATCTTATATGTCTTCCCGGTTGCAATGTCGAAATTGAGATCTGAAAGCCAAGCTGTGCCGTTATACTTGATTGATCCAATTAAAGCGTTGGAAGTTCCCAGCATCTCAATGCCGCCCTGAAGCGCTGTTGTATTGTCTCCATCCTTGTTTAATCTTATCGCATGGTCAGCAACATCAAGATCTACCACATTGACCTGGTTGATATTTCCACCAATGTATAAATTGCCGTCAACTGTTAAGTTGCCTGTTATCTTCGAATCGCCAAAAACCTTTAATAGAATCATTGCATCAGCTGCACCGCCTACACCAAGCCGTGCGAATTGCGGAGTGGATGTTATTTTGATCGGCTGCGCAGTATCTAGTTTGTTCGCGGTGGATAATTTTAGATTGTCTTCGTAATTTAATTTTATTTCGGTGCCGACCATCTCAAGTGGCTGTAATGCTGTAATAGAAATTGTCGTGGTAGTTACGGGAGATGATGAACTTGGACTGCTGATAATTGTTGAATTGTATTTTTCTGTACTTAGAATTGCACGAGCTTGTTGAAAATCATAATCATAACCGGTTACACTTACCAATTCGAAAGTTGCGCTGGAAGTTGTTTCATTTATATCGCTGCTTAGAATAAAATATCTTTCGCCGTTCAAATCAATCAGATCAAGAAGATCCCAATCTAACATGCCATCTAATAATCTGGTGGAAAGATTAAAATAGAAATGTCTTTTGCCATAGAAGTCCATCACTTCTGTTGCAACAGTTAAAGCATATGCATTAAGAGCGCTTTCAGTTGTTTCAATATTATTAGGTGCAACCACTTCCAGTTTTAATTCATTGCGAGGGCTTATGCCCGGTACTTTTTTTACAGTTGAACTGCCTTGGACTGTAATACCGCCAATAGTCTTCCCGCTCTTTACAGTTACGGTTACTGCATCGGCAAGTTTATCCCAAAAATATTTTTTCTTCCCGCCGCTCTTTTTTGCTGATAGGTTGAAGGTTCTAACTGTACCTGTAGATATATTAGTTTTCTTCCTAAGAACTAACTCACCTAATTTGTTAAAAAATATGTAAGAGTTAATCGAACCAGCAAGCATCTTGACTGCATCAAGAGAATGCATCCCGAACGGATTCTCATCAATAAGTTGTGTATAATAATCTAGAGAGATAGGAAATACGTCATTGGAATCATTCAGAATTGTGATTGTTCCCCAAACGTTTTCTATCAAACACCTAATAATATTAATTACGTTAAATGCTACAACCGGGTATCTTCCGTTTGCATCTTGTGAACCGATTACGTCTATAAATTCTTCTGTCTTATCATAATAAGTGGAAGGATAAATTGCGGCTGCAGTTGTTCCCTGGATTAGATTTACCGCTTCTTGTTTTTTTACTAACCGAACCCAGTTTCCGGCAACAGAATATCCGATCGAAGTTGCAAGAGAAGAAGGTATTGATGCTATCCAGGAATCTGCCACGAAATAAAGATCACCGGCATTATCCCTAATCGTCTCCCCTCGCTTGACAATTAGTTCTTGCGGAACGTCCGGCATTCCCCAATATGAACCATTATCATGGAACGGCATTATTATAGATTCATCACCGCAATTACCAAATGCATCCCAATCATGTCCGGGTAATGTTCCGCCACTTCCGCGTCCACTGAAAAATGTAATTCTTTCCGCAGCTGGGTCAACTCGCGTAGAAACTTCAACCGGTGTCCCTCTTTGTGAAAGGCTATTTGATATTAAACTTAGGGAAGATAATTTGTCAAGAACGCTGAAGCTTACCTTCTTTTCAAGATCTGGCCACTCGAGAGTTGATAGATCCGCAAGTCCTTCATATAATTTTGATTCGGACTTATCAGATTTTACACCGTGATATTCAAAAATATATTTTTGTACTGCAGAAAGATCACCGCTGAAATTATTATATACCGGGTTATTACCGGATTCATAACCAAGTGTTAAACTCAGTTTATCATATACAATTAAACCGGCTTCTCCTGGATTGCGACTCTCAATTCTTCTTTTTACAGACCCAACACTAAATTGAGTGCAGCTATTCGTCCAGTCTTCAAGTGTTCCGCTAATTCCGTTTCTGAATTTCAACTTAGCCATTAAAACTATCTGCTCGTTTTTTGTTCATATTCATAATGTTGACCTACCTTAATTGCTTCATCATTGTTCAAATATGCAAGCGCTGGTCGCTCGATCAATGTTTTTTCCAAACTATCCAATTTTGCTTCGAGTCTGTTTATAAGATTTGAATTGTCGCCACTTGACGAACCATTAAAATAATTTCTTACTTCAAACGCAGTTTGTGTTACAAGCTCTGCCATACCGCTAGCATAATCTTCCGCCGGCGCAATAATCTCCATTCCGTTTTCACCAACAATGGCGCCGCCTCGTGCGTAACCCGGCACTTTTTCATTTACTGCTGCAATCTTTGCAACGTTAGTTAAACCGGCTATGGTAATCGCAGCTGCATAAGCTATATTCCATGGACCAACCGGTGGTGTTCCCAAAGCGGCAACAGCATTTTTATATGTATCAATTGTGGCTTGTGCAATAGCTAATAATTTGTATGCCGCAGTGTGTTTCGCAAACATCCCGCCAAGAGTCGCAAGTGTTTGACTCCAGATATTCAACTGAGCTAAAGTAGATTGCCTTTCAATATTAGCTCGTTGATTTGCATAGTAGGATTTTATATTTGTGATCTGTTCTTCTGTCGCACCGTAAAGTTGAGCACGTTCGATCGTTAAAGTTTCTTCAGCACTAAATTCTTTTTCTCTCTGCTCAAATGGATCGCTTGTATATTTATAAGTTGATTCAGTATTCCATTTTTTCTTTTCTTCTTCAAACTTCCAATCGTCTTCAGCTTGTTTAACTCTAGCTGCAGCTCTCTTTCTTCCTTCCTCAATTTCTTTTTCTGTAAGATTTTCTTCTTCATCTATTTTCTTATCGATAAGCTCGATGTTCTTTTCCATCACATCGCGGATAAAATTGAAACCATCCAACTCTGTCTGACTCTTTGCATTCGAAAAAGTTTTAAGATGTTCTCTGTATTTATTCTCTGCATCCTCCTTCATTTCCAGAAGTTGGACATAATCTTTACCGTTCAACTCACTTTGAGCGGCAGTAAGAAGTTCATCTTTGAATAAATCCTCTTGTACTCTTCCTTTAGCTTCGGCAAATTGCTTTAATTTATTGAGCGACTTTTCATCATTTTTGTCTTTATAGTCGGATTTCTTAATTAATTCATCATAATATTTTATCACTTGATCTAAGTAATGGATTTGATCCGGGTCTTTGATTTCCTTTCTTTTTTCTAACAATAAATTTCTTTGCGCTTCATATTCCTTAATAACACCGTGTTTAGCCATAACTTGCGTAAGAGCCTGGTTCTCCGCAAGTATTTTATTATAGGATTCAGCTTCCTCTTTAGTCATTTTCGTTCTGAATCCTGGTGTTATAGCTTCTATCATTCCACCAATAATCGGGAATGCTTCGACTAACTTTTGGTTATCGCCGTATTTTGAACCGTACTCTAAAGTTTTTTGCAACAATTCTTTTTCTATTTCTGCTTTTTTATTCTCTAATTGAGCTTGCGTTAATTTTTCATATTTATTTGTTAAATTTTCAATTTCTTTAGAATGCTCTTCAACCGCTTTTGAGTTATCTTTAAAAAATGCCGGTAAGACTTGCAATAAAAGCATCAATGCGTTGATACCAATAATTATACCACCACCACCCATAATCGACTTGGTTAATAATTCCATCATACTGGCTTGTTCACCGGCTGCTTGGCGTGCTTGCATGAATCCTTGAACTACAAATGGAATATTGTTCGCAATACTCATAATTCCCATCTGTGCACTCATCATAAACATGTTTGCGTCACCAAGTATGTATCCGAACTGTCCGATCGCCTGATTCATATTTGTTAAGCCCGGCATCATCTGCTGTTGTGCATTGCCTAATGCAGTATGGGATGTTACAAGCTGCCCCATTGCGGCTTTTAGATTTGTAGAAGCAACTATTTTTTGCTTCCATGCATCACTATTTACATCAAGAGTTTTTATTTCGTTTTTCAAAACTGTAATCGTGTTCTCGATCATATCGATAGATATGGATTGCGTCTTCATAAAGTCGGTTAAACTTTTTACATTGGCTTCTGTAACAGCATCATATTTCATGGCCTCTGAAGAAAGGTTCTTGTATGCGGCTTGAATTTTTTCTTGAGCGGCAGTAGCGGCAGCACCGGTCTCCACAAATTCACCTTTTGTGAGATCGAGAGTGGCAATCGCTTCCTTACCATCAATCATCAACTTAAATACTAATGTTTCTGCTGCACCTGCCATTATGTCTTCCGTTTCACGTTTATCGTTTCACTTTTCACACTTATTATTTACTACTTATTTCTTTTCTTTTTTCTTCATATTCTTCAATTGAGCAACCATGCCCAAAAGCTCATTCAATTTTTGCAATCTTATCTGGTAGTAATAATCAAGCACGATTCTTCGTTTTGTTTTTCGCAATGAGTTTCTTTTTGTTGCATCGTTATCTGAAACAAAAAAGAGAATTGATTCCGTCTCGTTCGTTCTCAACTCTCCTTTAAACTTCTCAGCTTTATATCCCTTTAATTCCTCGAAGCTGTCTGATGCATCTTTTTCTCTTCTTCCGAGAGTTTTGAAAAGCTTGTTGTAATAATTCCTAATATTGCTTTCGATAAAAAAAAATCGGCAATGATTTTTGCCTGTAGAGATTCGCGTATCTTTCTCAGATCTTTGTTATCACAATAAGATCCGTCTTCATTCCGGAGAACAACTGAAAGTGTTTTCAGAATCTCTTCTCCGGAGAAAGAACCGCTCACTTCATGGTCTTTTCCGATTAGCTTACTATAAACAACATTTAGCCAATCCAACTCATCAAAATCAAAGTCATCCCATAGGTAATAAATTTTATCACCTATGGAATAATCTTTACGCTCAACAATTAATTCTCCATTCTCCATTCGCAATTCTCAATTACTTTTCAGTTCCGGTTTTAGATAAGTTTACAACAGTCGCTTCAGCTTTTTTATTAGCAATTTTTCCGCGTAGTACTATCTCTTTTGTTCCGACAGCAGTTAATTCAAATCTATTGCCGATCAGATCTGGTTCATTCCCGGTTACGTTGCATTCATAACCTTCCTCTGTTTGCTTCAAATTACCGCCACGAACGGATGCATAAAGTTTTAAATCGTTGTCCTTCGCAAAAACTCTTAATGCTTTGTTCGTTTTATTGACAGTATAAGGGATCTTTAACATGCTTTTAATTGATGTTTTTTTATTTTCTGATAGAACTTCTTCAATGAAAATGTCTATCGAAGCCGCTTCTTGTTTTGTCTTTGACATTTTACTTCTCCATTCAATTTTATTAACTCAGATACTAAGGCACTCAGGCACTTAGTATCCTATCTTTAGCGTTCCGCCATTCAAGCCAAGGTCATCGGCAATGCCACCGTATGTCGCACCGAAATTAAAGTCATGTTCATATGGTCTTACTTTTCCTTCGAACGTGATTTTGGAAATTCTCTTATCCTCAATATCAGTTTCGACATAATTATTAACTGCACCGGCTGCAAAGTCAAAGGCATCATAATAACTTCCGGCATTACCAAGTTTGATCAACGCTGAAGCGTTAATATCCTTTCCAAGAAGCTCGACTATTTTGGCGATCGCCGCGTTACGCATCGTGATTTCGAGTTTGTGAGTTATCCAATCAACACATAATTGACCGTAAGCATTTTCCGATGTGTTTGCTTTCATTGAATATTTAAGATCTTCAAGCTCCCCGTCTTCAAAGAGCGCGGTTGATTGCGGCGCTTCAACAGCTAAAAAGTTAACGCGTCTCCGGAGATCTTCATCTTCACCAGCAACATTACCGGTTCCGTTTAGTGCTACAGCTGTATCACTGTCTCCACTGTCGATTAATGTTTTCACAACATTGAAATCCGCCGCTCCTTTCAACTGTTCCTTCACGGATCTTCTTTCCATAGAAATCAAATATTCAAAACCAAGTCCTAACAAAAATGATGACGAGTTAAATTTGAAAACATCTTCACTACCTGAAGTGATTGCTTGCTTCTCACTCATTATCTGAATATCGCAGCCGAGATTCATGTGTGTGAAAAGAGTTTTCAAATAAAGCATAGTTGGCTGCAGAGATTCATAATCAAGAGCCGCTTGAAGCATGTTACGACCTTGCCGATCTTTAATATCTTTACTCGTTTTATACGGAGAGAATTTCATTGTAGCTTTATCGCGAATACCGACAAGTGCAATTCCCGCCGGTGTTGTTGCCAGCGTGCCAATATTGACTTTGCCAATTTGTTTGATTCCTGGTATTGAAATAACTGGGTTTGACATTTTATCACCTTAAGATTAATTGTTTGCTTTTAATTTTGGTTCTGTAAAATCAACCGGTACGGCCATAGTAACTAAGTACTTCCAGACGAAATCTTGTTCTTCTACTAACTCGTCGCGTACCGGGTAAACTTTTCTTTCATATTCAGGCAGATGATTGAATACTTCAATACCGCTCAATGCATCAATCACAAAATCAACGTACTCGGCTGGCATCATAACATTATATTTTTCAGTTGGCTGAATAGGATTATCAATGAAACGAATTATCGGCGCAACGTTGATCAGCATTATTCGTTTCATTAAAAGTGAACGGCCTTTTGAATTACTTTCATAAGTAGAACCTCCGTATAATAATCCGATCGCACCGCGCGGTTCTTTCAGTTTGTATCCGTCAAGAGTAGTTAATCTTTCTACTTTTACAAGATTCTGCTGATCGAGTTTTTTTATCGCCGGTTCGAGGGCTTCTTCAAAAACTTTTATTGCTTCTCTGATATTTTCAATCTTTACTTCAGACATTAATCGTCTCCGGATTCATCCGTTATTTTTTGAGCAGTCGGTAATTTTAATTTTAAAAGAATCAAGAAATCAGAAATGAATCCCCAGGTCGATAACCCGTTAGCCATTGCGGTGGCTGCCAACCCATAAATAAAAATATAATACCACTCAACAGCTGCGAATATTCCTAGTTGTAAAAACAAGCCTACTCCGCCAAGCAAGAAACTCACAACTCCGCTCATTATAATTGTTGCTACTCCGTTTGTCTTGATATATTTTTTTACCAGTGAGGTAAAGAACAAAACCCCGGCAGCCAATCCTGTAAGCGAAGTGAATAAATTTGTAAGATCTGTAGTGGCCGTCTGATCAACTTGCTGAACTACTTCAGCTCCAGTTGTTGCAGACTGTGCGGTTATTGGGAATGCTGCCAATAAAAAGATTGCAATCAATGCAATCATAAAAATTGTGAATGAAGTTTTCGTTTTCATTTTCCTACTCCTATTGTTAATTAAAATTCAAACGTGATTCCAATACCGGCATAGACATCAAACATTCTGCTTGTTATTCCATAACCAGCAGAAACATTCGGTCTTATCTTAAACCGGTCAAAAAAACTTTTCTTTTTTTCAACTATGTTGGTGTTTGTAATTGTAGTAGTTGATTCTTTTTCTTTATTAAAAGATTTATGATCCATACTTACTGTGTGGATGCTATTTTCCGGAAGAGGTGCCGGGCTAATGAAAGTTGATTTCACGTGCATGCTGTCGGTTACTTCTCCGGCAGAATCTTTCGCAACAAAATTTGTATCAATCTCACTTACATAGACATATCCGGAAGCTGCAGAATCTTTTGTCGTCTCAATCGGCGGAAGAGAAATTGAAGGTTTCTCAGTCGGTTTGTTTTTCTTTAGCATCGTTTTATATTCCGCGCTTAAAGAATCAATTAAATGCCGTTTAATTTTTCCGATTTGCTCAGCAGAGAATGAATTATTACTGGTTGTAATTTTTGTAGTTGTAGTTTTGGTTGTGTCAGAGGTTGTACCAACAATTTCATACTCACTTGTAAATTCTCTTGTTATGAAAAAAGTGAGCAGTGCAGTTACAACAATTGCAATCAATATTTTAGTCCCGTTACTCATGATAGGATTTCATAATCCTTAAACTTGTTTATGTACTCACTGATTTGTGTACCGTAAGCATCTGCATTATCAGTACCGTTCAAGAAATCACGAACACCGCCAAGACCTTTTAAGTGAGCACCTGCTACCAATCCGCTCAAAGAATATTTTTGAACTCCTTCCGGATATTTGCTTGCAATTGCTCTTCCAAGACTTACAACGTGATTATCAAATAACTGATCTTGCAGAGTTGGATCGTTCAGGAATTGTTCCTTCGTGATAATTTTCTTAGGAGCTCTTCCTTTCGGCGTATATCCGTCAATACTAAACCCCAGATCCCACAAACGTGGTTTACCAAATTGAAATCTTCCGAGAAAACCAAGTGTATTGACTATCTGATAGTTGTTTCCGCTTTCGCGTTGTCCTAAAGCATTTTTAAATTCTGAATAAGGTTTCATCACTTACCATCCTTCTCTTTTTCAACATCTTTCAGCAGATTAATTCTTAAATCAATTTCCATTCTCAAATCATTAAGAGCGTCTTTGGATTCATCAGCGCTCAGCTGATCAGACTCGTACACTTTGTCAATCATTATTAATGCGTCTTTATAAAGTTTATCTTTAACACTACTCTTTGCCATATTTTAATCACTTAGTTACTCAGGCACTAAGGCACTCAGTATCTAATATCTATCCCACATATCTTTGTTGAAGATTCTATCGTCTGCTGTTTTGTTCACGCGAATCTCTCCGGAGATTCCGGTTGTTTCCGATGAGAGCGGCTCCAGATCAAGTACCAATTCACCGCGCTGGATCTGCTGAAGTTGCTTTGTTGAATCGTTATAAATTTTCTGTTCGCTCTCTGGCATGCTGTCGCGCATTCTTCTTTTTTTGATATTGTAGATTACACGGTCATCACTAATTGATTGTATCGTGTTTGAAGTTTTGCTGATCGGCAGTATATATCTTCCGCGTAGAGAGTTGTCAATTTCTTCGGCTACTTCGGTAACAATCTGGTTGAACCTGATAACGATTGTGTCGTCATCGGAAGTCAAATCAATTTCTTCTTCCTGTCTATTCTCATCATTCAGCAATTGAAGAAGAAGATTTATATCAATCTTTTTTTGAATGCTATTTAGTGTTGAATACGACATCTGTTTTACTCTCGATTTTATTTGAAGCCGGTTTATTTTTTTTCTTATAGATTCTGAATATCACTTTGAAAGCGAAAATTAATCTGTGGAGGATATTCTCCTGGCAAACGGTATCGAGCGTTTCATCTAAAGTGATCTTGTAATTTTTAGCAGCATACTTCCGGAGTTTCTTTACATATCTATTATTCATTTCTTCCTCGTGATCTTAATCGTAATCTTGATCTTAATAAAGCCGGTCTTTCCCGGCTGTCAGAAAACTCAACCGTTTAGCACACTTAAAACCCGTCCTTCCTGTAGTATCTCTGTTCTTTCCAGGATGTCACTTTGTACATTGCCCTTCAAAGGTGGCGGTGCGTAAGTATTTGTTTTCGGTCGCTTCATATATTATTTAGGGGTTTAACTTTGTGATGTGGATATTTTTGCTTTCCACTCTTCATACACACCAATCAAAACTTCTTTTGTTGATTTTTCATCAAACGGAATTTTCTTTTCGTCAAGGAATAAGCAGATCTCCTCTTTCTTCCAACCCATATCCGGTTCATCATCATCCTGGTCGCTGATCTGCGTTCCGGGAGGTACTTGAACGTCAACGAATTTTGCAACCTTTAAATCAACAAGCCGTGCGGCTTCATTTACTTCCATTTCAACTTTTCCGGTTACTGGCCCATCGCTATCGAACACCGAACCGGTTATTTCTATTAAAACTTTTTTCTCTTCCATTTCATCACCAATTAATTTTTTATGAATAAAAAGGTGAGAAGGAAACTTCTCACCTTTCACTTTTCACATCTCACGTGTTTCAATAAACCGTAGCGTAAATGTTAGCAGCCGGTTCACAGAATGCCGGCAATGGATTCGACTGAGTTAATAACCATAAACCACTTGGATCTTTCTCAATCCAGTCCTTGGAGAAGTATTTAGCTTGAACTGTGCCAGCTTCAAGATCATCAATACCTCCGTATAACAATCTATGGTCTGCAGCCGGACTTACTAAAGCAACAACTCCATCGGGGATCAATTGCTGCTGAGCGCCGTTTGCATCTGTGTAAACGCCGTTATATGTCACAATATCAATATTGTTGATATTGCCTTTTTTCTCGGCGCCGGCAGATAGCATTGCTGCATCAGTTTGTATTGTACCTAACTTGATGTTTAGCTTGTTAAGCTTGTCTTGTGTTTTAGTTGCAGCGATAAATTTGTTATATGTGGCAATACTCATGATTGCGACTGTTGGAATTTTTCCGGAAGCTGTTTGTGCAACGCCTTTCCATGTATCCAAATCTGCGATAGGATCACAAGTTGTTGGTGCGTCCCATTTTGCTGTAGATGTTAGTGTTGGTTTATTGCCGGACGGCATACTGAAATCAATTGCCCATGTTCCGTCATCCTGAGCTACAGAATAAGATCCGCTTAATCCCTTTGCACAAAAATACTCGATCGTTCTGTTGATCGCGTCGAACATATCTTTTTGCTCAATTGCGTAACGCATCTTTCGGGCATTCAATATCGGATCGCCACCTGCTGCGCCTCCAGGTACAAACAATGGAGCGCCCGCTCCGCGTGTATAATAGAGATCTTCTGCCGTTAAAAGTTTTTTAGGTTTTAACTGTGGCGGTTCAATGGTGTTGGACTTTTGTGAAGTGTTACTCATCAACTTACCTGGATTGCCTCTCTTAACAAGCGGCAATATTTTTTGTCCGCCGACTATTACATCAACTAAAACCGTTTTTGTGGAAAACGTAACTTCTTTCTTAAAGAGCAAGTCTTTAATAAAGGAAGGTACAGGCAGCATTTGGTTTACTGCTTCGGTCAACGCTGCAAAACCGAATGGATTAATTGTGATGCTCATTTTCTTCTCGCTTTTTTATTAATAAATTTTTCAACTTGTCATGCCTGGCTAACTGCTAATAGCTAAAAGCTGATAGCTAACTAAAGAACAACGGCTTGCCAACCAAATATGCTTTGGCATTTGCATCAATACCGGTGATTGCTGCTTCATTAAAATGTCCGGATGCGAGACCAACACTTTTAACATCGCCGCCGCTTGAATCAACTGCTTCCGCAAGAACTAATTCTGGATATTGTGAGCCGTCAACATTATCTGCATTATAAGCTTTGTACTTTCCGCTCCCGGCTGCGATTGTGACATCAAAACCGTCACCCACAATGAAGTCTGTTGTCCCGTCAGCAATTACAAATTTTATCTGGTTTGCAAAAGTGCTGCCAACTGCAACATCGCCAAGAACATTTCCGTATGGATCTGTCACCCTGAATGTTCCTCCGTTAGCTGCGGCTGCTATACAGCGAACTGTATAAATGCCGGCTTTTGCATAGGCAAGAATTGGAGTTGTGGCATCAATTGTAAAAACACCATCACCTGTATTCCCGCCGCTTTTCGCTGCCGCTGTGGCAGCACCTAATAAAATTTTACCGAGAAGCGTTCCTAATGCAAGAACCAATCCGGTTAGAATTGTAATTGCCTTAGTAACTCTTGGAAAATCACCGGCGAATAATTGTACTCCGCTGTTTGTTTGTGTGTTCACTAAATCCATTTTATTACCTCTTTAATTAATTGTTAACCACTGTTTATCTATCTACTAAATACTAAGTACTGCCTACTGCTTTTACTACTTCTTCGGATTTACAAAGTTTGCCATCTCTGCACCAACCTTCTGCGCTTCGGAACGATTATCTTCGCCGGCATTCTGTTTTGTGGCAACTTCACTGAGCTCAATTTTATCCGGCATTTGTTTGAGTGTCTCTTTCAAGAAATCGAAAGCGCTGAATTGAACTTTTGTTTTGTCGGCTGTAGAGAATTCAAGTGTACCTTTCTCTTTTACTGCTAATAAAAGACCGACAACTTTTTCTTTCTCTGCCGGAAGAATTTTTACTTTCATTTCCGGTGATTCGCAGAATGCAAGGACTTCATTTCTGTTTCGCTCCAACTCAGCTGCAGAAAGAGTTGTCTTGGCAGATTGCAATTCTGTTCTTGTTGTTGTGAGTTCTGCTTCTAAAGCTTCAACAGCAGCTTTTAATTGTGGATCGAGTTTACTGAGATCGATCTTCATTGTATCTCCGTCTTTATTTTGTGAAAAACTTGTTTGCATTATTCCGTTGATTTGGGCTTCATTTTTTTCAAAAACCGAAGGTGCATTTCCGGTTTCTTCTAAATCCCATTCCGGGAAAGTTTTGTCTGCTTCTTCTTTACCGAATTTTTCAATCCATGCATTCTTTAGAGATCTGAACATGTTTTTAATATTCTGGAAGGGCCAACGTGAAATTTCAAATTCGGAAAACTCTACTTTATCGTTTTCGATTTCAGCGAAGTGTGATTCTGAATTTTGGAAAGTGAATTGTAGTTTAGCTGAAGTGTTCTCTGAAGAGAATGCGTAAGAACCGAGTCCGTCTACTGCCGGTGCAATTTCTTTTGGAAGAAATCCGATTGAACTGAGCGCGAAAGTTTTTTCATCTATAGAAACACTTCTGCCCGGAAGCTCTCCGGAGTTAACTACTTCTTTAAATTTCTCTTCAACTTTTTTAGGGAGAGCAAATAAATAATTGCCGACACGTTTCAATTCGCTGATCGTTCCGAAACCAAGTTTATCATAAGAAGGGTGTTCAACTACAAATTGCGGTTCTTTGGTTAGATCTGTATTCGTAACTATCTGATCAAGTTTTTCTTCATCGAATGTTACTTTCTTTCCGTTCTTGGCTGTAAATGTTCCCGTTTTTAATATCGGCATCCATTTAAATTTGTTCATTAATTCCTCTCTCATTTTTTTTTGCTGCTTTACGACATGCAACATAGCTAGCTGATCAAGGAAAGTATTTTGAACCTTTCAAAATAATGTTGGCATATTGATTGTTAGGTTGCGGTGTGAATTTTCATTTCAAAATAGAGAGGAAATAATGCTGCTTACATTATTTATGAATCACCCGGCTATAGCAAACTCAATCTTTTTCATGTTGATGTTTCTTTTCCCGGCATTACAATCAGTTGTACCTCAATCCGCTACGGGCGGCAGTTATCTAATTGAAACTGCAATAACTAACGGTGGGATTGGCGCAGTTCTTTTTATGGTTTGGTATTTAACATTCAAAGGCACACAAAAACAATTCGAGTTTGCCCTCAAGCAAAATCAAGAACAGTTCGAAAAATCTTTAGTACAGATTGAAAAGCAACACAAAGAAAATTTAGAACTGAATCAAAAAACAATTGACCGGCTCATCGATATGATGAAAAAGGAAAATGAATACAAAGAAATTTTAACCGGCGTTCTTACGGAAATGAAGAATGCACTCACTACTCACATAAACGAACACGGGAGGGACTAATAATGAATTACGACAGAGAACGAGCACTTGGACAGTATGTTGCGCTGAAAAAACAAATATACGAATTGAGTATAAAGTCTCAATCACTTGTCAAAGACATTCACGAAGAGACAGATTCATTTCTGTCAGATATAGATTTTACTTCTATGAATTTCCAGAAAGTTGAAACTCTCGCCAAAGAACTTCAGTTGCTTCAGGTCGAATACAAAGAGAAAGCTGTAAAGATGGAACAACTTAAAACTACTTTTAATTTCTAGAGTGATAAAATGGGTGATCCTGCTGTTAGAGAAAAAGCAAAACAGTTGTTTATTGATAACGGTCTCTCTATGGCGACTATTGTAAAGATGCTTGAAGGAGATGTTAGCCGAAAAACATTATACAACTGGCGCGATGAAGATAACTGGAATGAACTCAGGAGAGCGAAGGTCGAACGTACTGCTAAACTTCGCGAACGCCTAGAGCGATTATTAGAAAATGCAATCACCGATGCAGAAACAAATCTGAACCCACGGTCCATCTTTGCAGTCGGTAAACTTGTAGCCGCACTGCGCTCTTCAGTCTATGTTGATTTCACTGATGAAAAAAATGAAAAGGAGGCAAATCTTAAAAAAGGATTTTCAAAAGATAATCTTGAACTTCTTGAGAAGGAATTAGATGTGTTATAGGGTGAGGCTAAAACGGTCATAAATCGTTTTTACGGGCTTTTTGTTCTAATCCGCCCCTTTACCCGTTTTTATTTTATTAAACACTATTAAACGCATTTCTGCGATTATTAAACGGTAACCAGTTGATGAGATAATTAAAAACGGTCATTGATCAATGCATTCTGAACAAAAAACGCTTACGCTCCGGGAAAAACTAATTTATTCAATCATTATTCTTGGAGCAATAATTATGGACAGTTTAATTTCCTGGGTCGGAGGTAAAAGACAATTGAGAGAAAAGATTTCTCAATTTATACCTGCTGATGTTAACGCATATATCGAAACATTCGGCGGTGCCGGTTGGGTTTTATTTTATAAAGATCGCTGGGCTGAAGTAGAAGTTTATAATGACAAAGACTCTCGCCTTGTTAATTTATTTAGAATAGCAAAATACCATCCTGAAGCTCTCGAAAAAGAAATGCTTCTTCATATCCACTCACGCGAAATGTTCAAAGATTTCAAATCACAGGAAGGGTTGACTGATGTTCAGCGAGCTGCTCGATTTTTCTATTTGATTAAAAGATCGTTCGGTGCAAAAGGTGAACACTTCGGCACTTCGGCAAAATCGAATGCCGCTAAATCGAATGAAAATATTATGGCAGCTATCATGAAGATCGCTCACCGGCTGGATAGAGTCATTATTGAAAATCTTGATTACAAGGAGATCTTCCGGATTTATGATAACGAAAAGACTTTCTTCTTTCTTGATCCGCCGTATCGTTACGGTCAGCAATATGTAACCGGCAGAATGAACTATGAAGAATTCCTGGGAGAGTTGAATAAGCTCAAGGGAAAGTTTCTTCTTACTATTGATGACTGCAAAGAAAATCTTCAAATGTTCAAGGGTTTTAAAATCAAAAAGTTTTCACGTATCAACGGTATCAACAGAAAAAATATTGTTAATAATAATTTCAAAGAATTATTTGTGATGAACTACTAATGAGTAAAATCAAATTTCTTGGTTACCAAAAAAAATGGATTACAAACGCATCTCAATTCGCAATCTGCGAAAAGAGCAGACGTGTTGGTATAACCTATGCTGAGGCATATCGTGTAACTCGAGATCTATCAACAAAGAATGTCAAGAATAATAAAGTTTGGTTTTCCTCTGCGGATCTATCTGCTTCGGAAGAGTTTATAGATTATGTGGGCTTCTTTGCCAAGTATCTTCAGACAGCAGCTAAATATGTTGGTGAGGTTGTAATTGATAAAGATGATGACATAACCGCTCACCGTGTTCGTTTCAGTAACGGCGGTGAGTGCAATGCTATTTCATCCAATCCTACTCGGTTCCGTTCAAAAGGCGGAGATGTGATTCTCGATGAGTTCGCGCATCACCGAGACCAGGAGAAGATGTTTACAGCCTCAAAGCCTTCGGCGATGTGGGGCAACCGTGTAAGACTGATCAGCACTCACAACGGAGATGATTCCTTCTTTAATAACCTGGTGACAGAGACTGCAAAGGGTAAAGAAGGAACAATGAAAAATTGGTCTCCCTTCAGAATTACAATTGATGATGCTATTAAAGATGGTTTGGTAGATACAATACTTGGTCATAAAGCTTCAAGAGAAGACATTAAAGCTTTTCTCGAAGATGCGTTTGCAGGCATGACTCAAGAAGCAATTGACGAAGAATTTTATTGTGTCCCTCGTTCAAGCTCTAATTCTCACTTACTGCCTTATGAATTGATCAACCCGGTTGAACGCGATAATATTCTAAATGAACTTCTTTCTAATATCACCGGAGATCTTTATGTGGGCTTCGATGTTGGCAGAAAAAACAACCCATCTATTATTTGGATTCTTGAAAAACTTGGAGAACTTTTATATACAAGAAAAGTAATCCGTTTAAAAAATGTTCCTTATAGTGAACAGAGAAAAATTCTTTACGATGTTCTCTCTCATAATAATTTTAGACGAGCTTGTATTGATGCAACCGGTATCGGTAATCAATTAGCTGAAGAAGCTCAGGAAGCTTTTGGTACGCTCAGAGTTGAAGCGGTTATGTTCAATCCAAAAGTAAAAGAAGATCTCGCTTCACATACTTATGTGATGGTCGAAGGCAGAAGGGTTTTAATACCGCGCGAAAAGATTATCCGAGAAGATTTGTATTCGGTAAAAGCTGTTACTTCTTCAGCTGGTAAAGTACGCTATGAAGCAGATCAGACAAAAGACGGTGGGCATGCTGATTATTTCTTTGCTCTCGCGCTTGGCTTGATGGCTGCAAAGTCTTATTCGGGTCCTCTTATAATTACATCCGGTGCACGCAGACAAATGAATTCTATATTAGATAAATATTAAGCTGATAGCTGATTGCTAACGGCTAATAGCTAAACGGAGTTTCACATGAGCAAAGGTTTATATGTTAATCCAACTACGTTTGTTCCACTGAATCAAATCAGCGAGAACTTAACAAGCGAAATTGCAACGCGTCAATTTGCTCTCGGTGGGTTCGCTGGTTTCTTCAATTACCTTCCGGATCCAGACCCGATCTTGCGTAAACTAAATATGGATCAGTCGGTTTACAAAGATCTACGCAGCGATGAGCAAGTTGGTTCTTTGATGGCACGAAGAAAAAATTTAACAAAAAGTTTGGACTGGGATATTGATCAAAACAATGCAAGTGAAAAAGAAGTAGAACTTTGTAAACGTGCATTAACAATTCTTTCTGATAAAAAGAATAAAGTGAAAGATATTATTTCACAATCACTCAACCCGATATTTTTTGGCTACTCTGTTTTTGAAGTTGTCTGGCAGCAGATTGACGGTGCATGGTTGCCGGTTAAGATTCAAGAGAAACCGCGCGAATGGTTTTTATTTGATTCCGAAAACACGCTTCGATTCAGAACACAATTTGATTGGAACGGCGTACCAATTATCGGAGAAAATGTTGATCCGAAATACGCATACAAATTTATTCTCCTACAGAATGAAGCTGATTATGAAAATCCTTACGGAGATAAAGCGCTCTCCCGCTGCTTCTGGCCGGTTACATTTAAGCGTGGTGGAATGAGATTCTTTTCTGTCTTTTTAGAAAAATATGGAATGCCATTTATTTTCGGAAAACTTCCGCGAGGCGCAAAGCCGGAAGAACATTATGACCTGATGAGCAAACTTTCCAACATGGTTCAAGATGCGGTTGGAACGGGACCCGATGATTCATCAATTCAAATCATCGAACCGAAAGGTACAAGCTCCGGAGATCTTCATGAAAAATATTTGAACCGCTGTGATAACTCAATCGCAAAAGCAATTCTTACAAACGCTCTCTCGACTGAAAATCAAACAGTGGGTTCACGCGCTTCATCACAAACCGGTGCTACAACTATCGAAGGAAATTTATCTGAAGAGGATAGAGATTTTCCAACAGAACTTTTTAATCAGATTTTCAAATGGATTGTAGACATAAATATCGGTAGTAATAAATATCCGACTTTCAAACCGTTTGAATTGGAAGATGTTAATCAAGATAAATCTGAGCGCGATAAAAATTTGAAGGAAGTCGGTGTCAATTTCACAAAGAAATATTTTACAAACAATTATAATCTTGAAGAAGATGATTTTGATTTGAACGTCACACCTCCGCCTGTCATTCCGGACTTGATCCGGAATCCACAACCTGTGGTGAGCGCAGTCGAACCACAACAAACACAGTTATCAATGTCAGATCGAGCGGAGTCGAGGTCACTCTGGAATAAATTCTTAGATAAAATATTCGGTAGGCGCCTAGAACTTTCAGAAGGGACAACCAAAGAGACAATAGCTGAACAGCTTTCGAACGCGCTTCCGGATAAACTTCTTCAGTTCGGAATCGAGGAAACATTGAAACCGGTTATTGAGCTTGCTAAGAATTCCAATAGCCGGGAAGAATTTATTAACGGTCTTGCTTTGCAATATCCGGAAATGAAAACAGACGAAATCGAAAACCTCGCAACAAAAGTTTTATTCATCGCTGAGATTGAAGGAAGAATAGAAGCAAACCAAGAAATAAAAAAATGATTGTCATTCCGGACTTGATCCGGAATCTATATAAATGCTTACGCTCCGGGATAACTAAATGAAACCGATCACAATCTTGTTACTACTCATGCAGATTTTATTAAACAAAATTTATTGCAGCGATGCAGTAAATTTTATGGAACATATTCCGGATAATCATATTGACTTGACAGTAACCTCACCTCCTTATGACAATCTCAGAGATTATAAAGGATTCAATTTTGATTTTGAGAATATTTCCAAAGAACTTTATCGAATAACCAAACCCGGCGGCGTTCTTGTTTGGATCGTAAACGATCAAGTAATTAAAGGAAGTGAATCTCTTACAAGTTTTACTCAGGCAACTTACTTCGTAAAGATTTGCGGCTTTAATCTTCATGATACAATGGGCTACTGTAAAATCAATCCTTTACCTCCAGCGCCGGTTCATAAAAGATATGCGCAGCAGTTTGAATATGCTTTTGTTTTTTCTAAAGGTTATCCCAAAACTTTTAACCCGATAAAAGAGAAGTGCAAACATGCCGGTCACTCTTCAGCGAAAGGATTCCGGCAGAAAGATGGTTCAGTAAAAATGAAATTGACTAAGACGGTTATCAAAGAAGAAAAAGTAATTGGTAATCTTTGGTTTTATACAGTCGGCTATATGAATAGCACAAAAGATAAAATTGCTTACGATCATCCGGCAATCTTTCATGAGCAACTCGCAGCTGATCATATTAAGAGTTGGAGTAATGAAGGAGATCTAATTTTTGATCCAATGTGTGGAAGTGGAACGACTCTCGCACAAGCTAAAAAACTCAACAGAAATTATCTCGGCTGTGATATTTCAAATGCATATCGTAAACTTTCTACTAATCGTTTAAAGAGTATTGAATGACTGAAGATCGACTAAAATATTTACTCTCTCTTCCTCCTGAACAAATCGTTCAATGGTACAAGAGCAAAGGTTATACATTCAGCTGGGACTGGAAGGATGTCTGGCAGGACGCACATGCTCAGACATTCACAGTTGCAAAAGTAATGAAGCTTGATATTCTTCAGGAGATCAAAGATGAAGTGGATAAAATTTTCAATAACGGAATTACCTATGAACAATTCCGGAAGGATCTCGAACCAATTCTAAAACGTCTCGGATGGTGGGGCAAAGTGAATGCAAGTGATGTTCCCGGTTACGATCCTGCAAGTGGAATAGATCCAAATAAAATTGTGCAGCTCGGCTCCCCTTCCAGGTTAAAAACAATCTTTACTACAAATGCAAACGTCGCGTACTCTTCTGGACGTTATAAATCGATGATTCAAAACGTTGGCGAACGTCCTTATTGGCTTTACAATCAAATTGAACGCAAGCATAAAAGAAAAGCTCACGCAAATTATGCCGGAAAAGTTTTTATGTGGGACGATCCAATTTGGGATTCAATCTTTCCGCCAAATGGATTTTTTTGCGGTTGTTATGTAACGGCACTTACAAAAGCAGAAGTTGAAGCGCGTGGATTAAAAGTTTGGAAAGGTGAAGATGTCGCAATCAAAGTAGAAGAAGGTTGGAACTATAATCCGGGTAAAAGTTATTATCAACCCGATCTTTCGAAGTATGATAAATCGCTCGTTAAACAGTTCACCAACGCTTCTTAACAATAATAAAATAGTCTGATAAATTATGGCTTATAAAGATGGTCTCGACGACATTCATGTTGTAATCGAAGAGCTTAAAGATCGCTTCACCCCGAATAAACGATTAATGAATTCCATCGCTGAAGAGATGCATGCCTCGGTAATGAATAACTTTCAGACTCAAGGTGCAAGCGTTCCTGGCGGATGGCCGGCATTAAAACCGGCAACGTTAAAAGCTAAGAGAAAAAAAGGTTTTTCGGAAGCAATTCTTCAAGCTCAAGGATTTCTAATTAGATCACTTCAATCTTCCGCTACAAATGATACATCAATGGTCTCAACAAATAAAATTCAAGCTCGTATCTTGAATGATGGTGGAGTTATTTCTATTACTGCAAGAACAAGAACATTATTCCATCGTACCGATGCGAAAGGGAATCTTCTAAAACAAACTGATAATAAAAATTTACTGGTGTTTGCAAAGGAATCTCATAAACGAAAAGCTGCTTACACATTCGGACAAAAAAATTATAATATCACTATTCCCCCGCGACCGTTCATGGTGCTGACAGACACTTATAAGAATAATATTATAAATAAAATTCGTGCGCACATCCTTAACGCATAATTGCTCATCATGCAAGAGAAGGAATCTATTTTTTTTAAGAAGTGCAAGATAAGAGGAGAAAAATGCAAGACTGGGAAAAATATGAAGGAAGAAGAAGGAAAGAATTGCATGACATTAAATTATTTGATGGTACTGTTTTGGAACACATGTATCCAAACGCTAACACTAGGAATGTTATGAAAAAATTTAATCGAAATTATCGCGATGTTAAAGATGAAGAAGTAGCTTTTATCAGAGAAAGGAATTGGGATGATTTATTCTCCATTAACAACCTATCACCGACAAAATGATTCGTCTCAACCATCCATACAAATGTCCTTGCTGCCCCACAGTTATTGTCGTTCTCAAAGGCCATGGCTTATTCGGTTATCTTCCTGCAGAAGTGATTAACGGCACTGAAAAAGATGATCGAGAATTTGAGCACGGAAAACATAAATCACATCTTCTAAATTGCTCTCAGCTTCAGCAGCAATGGAGTGGAATTAGAAAGAAAATTATTAATCAAGAGAAAAAACTGAATAAGATTTGTTGAAATAATTTGGGCTGCTGCTTACGGTCCATGAAGGAAAAGGAGCCGCTGCTTACGGCTCTTTTTTTTTAGCTCTCTTTTTTCAAACGTATACTTTTCTTTATCATTTTCTTTATAAATTGATTGATGTCAGTTTTCCCAGGATTAAAAGCCCAGTTTGAAAAAGGATGCTCAAATTCATCTATTTCATAAACCGTTAAACCAAGTGAATTCAATTCTTTCATATCAAGTGCGCGCACATAGCCTGGACAACAACTGAAATTTGGTGGATAAAATTTATCCCAAATTTTATTGTTATACATAAACACTTTATTTTTTAAAAAATCTAGTTTATCAGTTTTGGTTTTCATATTTATCATACAGTATTGCCAATAAGGTCTATCTTTATAATTAAAGGCTTGCGTTTTAAAATGTTGCGAAGAATAATTTAACAAGCAATAATTTTGGAATAATTTCTCAAGTACTGCACGAGTTAAGTTATGCCTTAAACCAAAATTCTTTTTCAATTCAATATTGCACTGAAAGAGTGGAGCTTGCAATTGTTTCCAAAATCCAACATTGGTTTGACCTGTCCTGAAAGCATCCATCATTTCTATATAAATAAATTCAACTATTTCTTCTTTATTGTTAAGCATCTTACAAAATTTTTACAGCCGTTCCATAAAGATTATAATTCCAACCCGCACCCATCATACCAGATGCTGGTATATAATCTATTCTTAGCCCATAAATTGCATCAGCGTTTATCTCAGCTGCCTTTTTAACAAGTATCTTTATCAATTCCTGTATCAGTTCATCATTAGAAATTTTTCCAAATAGTTCTTTAGTATACATTGTAGCATGATAATGAGATAAGATCCCTAATGACTCACAATTTTTATTTGGTGATGTAGTATAAACTGGTATTTCATAATTGCTCATCCTGCCATCCATTAAATTGGTTAGACATCTTTTATGATTTTTACAACCTTTTCGTATTTAGCAACCTTCTTCTCGAGATTTTTAATTTTTTCATTCAAGGCTTTAATCTCGGCTTTCTTTTTGTCCAATTCATTCAAATAATTATAAGGTGCATTAAAAGCTTCTGCTGGTGTATTAGCTGGTTTACCAGTTAGCAATATTGATAAATCAAAGTCCAGTTCATTTAATTTTAGTAATACATCAGAGCCTGGGCTCGATTTATCATTGAGGTAGATATATAAATTAGACATTTTTATACCAAGTGCATCTGCAAGTTTCTTTATGGCACCCCTTTTCCCCCATTTATCCTCTGCCATTTTTCTTAATCTTTGCCCAACAGTAGTTTCAATCATTATATAATTTAATAATATTTTTTGCTTGACAAAACTTATATAATTATATAAGTTGTATTTGGGTTTAATAATCGCACTAAGAAGATAAGAAAATGGCAATAAAAAAAATCGTTTTACAAGACATTGAGTTCGATCTTAGACTTGTAAATATAACAATGCTGTCGGAAGCTTCCGGTTTTAGCCACACCTATTGTAGACGCTTGCTCAACGGAGAGAAGAAAAATCCGAAAGCGCTCTGGAAACTTCGTAATACAATCGTAAAGCTTTACGGTTCTCTTATTAAATATGTCCCATATGATTTGAAACTTTCCAAAAAGAAAGCTGCTTGACATGATTACATCATCCTTAAATAATTCGTTACATAAAGCAAGTCGGTCTTGTCGAGCAATTGTTCTTCCGTTACATTCTGCATCTGCGCAAAAACCGGTTCAATATTTTTCAGCAAAGTTTTTGTCTCTTCCAAAGTCTTTAATGCGCCGGATGTTATCAATATTCGCTTCTTTTTGTTCTGCATATCAAACAACTCAATCTTCTTATCGTCCGGTGCAGTTATGAAATCTACTACACTGTCAATATTATCTTTTAGAAAAACTGCGAGTTCATTTCCCTTTAATTCATTTTCCGTTTCAGCACAAAGTTTCTTTATGCTTGTAATTTCTTTCTCAATTTTCATTATCGCTTCTTCAGTCTTCATACAAGTTCTCTCAGTTATCCGGTTCCAATTTATGAAGTCAAACATATTATTGCCATTAAAACTTAGACTCTGTTTATCAACAATATATCAGTTCAATTATAATTCATCAATAAACTTATAACGGTGCCAAATGAATAAAACTATCAAATTGCTACTTCACGATACTCTTCTTACTTCGAAAAAATCGGTTCCTCAGCTTGCGGATGAAACTGGTATGAGCACAAGCTACCTTTACCGAGCATGCAATCCCGAAGATGAAAGCAATGCCCGTTTTCCTCTGGATTATCTCATTCCCTTAATGCATGCTACAAATAATTATTCTGTAATTAAACACATCGCTAATCTTTGTGGTTTTGTATTGACTGTTCTTCCAAGACCAAAATCAAACAGAAAAGAAAAGAATGCATTCATTTCCGATTATCAAGATATAACTGTAACAGCCGCCAAGCACTTAATTAAATTCTTCGATGATCCAACTGAAGAAAATTTCAAAACGGTATCCGTTTCTTTACAGAAAGTTTTAGAGACTTCCATCAGCGCAAAACTCTCTGTTGAAAAAGAATACTCTGGTCAATTTGAAATGTATTTATAGGAGAATCAAAAATGAAAAAAAATCAACGCAACAAAGAAATTTCTACTTATATGGATTCTGTTTTATTAAAGACTGCTTCAAAAATGCCAAGGATACTACAATCAATTAGTAAAACCATTTTAGTTGAACTTTACCAAGAAGGATTTGAGCTTGTTAATACAGATGAAGTATACCAGCATGTTCTTCATAATAGTTTGACTCAAGATAGAAAGATCGGAGATATGTATTACGATCTTTTATTTAACGATAAATATAAAATTCCAACTATTGCTAAGACATTAAGGATAAGTAAAACAAAGCTTTATAATCTTGCAAAAAGACCATGGAATTATATTCCAATAGAGAAGCTCCTCGCCATCATGAATTTACAACAAGATTATTCTATACTTAAATACGTGGCTAAAGAATGCGGTTTCATCCTTGTAACAATCGGTTCTGATAAAAAAGAACCAATCTCTTATAAAGAATTAAAAAGATTTGTCGATGAACAAAAATCAAGCATTGGTTGATATTATGAAAGCCGAAAATCTAAACGATCTCATAAGTCTACAAGACCTTGCACGTTATGAGGACGCTGCCAATTTCAATCAAGCTTATCAACGTATCCGCAAACGTGTTAAGAGAAACAAATATTCTACATATCAAAAAATAAAAGGAGAAGGATTCATAAGAATAAACGACAAAGCTATTCCGGATACTCTTCGTAATAAAATATTGAATAGTAAAATTGATTTGCCTGCATCACAAACTGATCGAAGCGCAAAAACTAAAGTTGAAGAAACCACACTGAACGAACTTTCACCTGAAGAAGAAAAATTTGCACTTGCAAAAGCGTCTATAATAAAAATGTATATGGATTACCTGGATAAGAACGGAAAGACTGATGAAGTAAGAGACAAATTTGTGACACTCTTTAATCATCAAGGTTTTCCTGAACTATATAATTCATACGGTGAGATCGGCAGCTGGAAGACAATCGAAAAATGGAAAGTTGCTTACTTAGAATCCGGAAATGATTACAGAGTGCTGGCATCGAAATATAAACCGCGTCAATCTTCAGTTCCTCCTCATCAATCTGAAATTTTAATCAAGCTTGCTCTAAATCCGAACCAGCCGCTTATCTCGGAAGTTGTTAGAATGTCAATTGACATTTTTGAAATGAAACGGCATGATAGAATTTTGAGCGAACACACTTATCGTCGCTTTATTCAAGATTGGTCGAAAGAACATTATGCGGATTGGGTATTCTTCCGTGAAGGCGAGCACGCTCTAGATAATAAGATTCTTCCTTTCTTAGAACGTGATTATGATAAGATAGAAGTTGGCGATATTCTCGTAATGGATGGACATGTTAACAACTATGAAATTATTAATCCTCTAACCGGCAAACCGAAACGTATGATTACTGTCGGTGCACTTGATATGAAGAGTAATTACTTAGCCGGTTATGAAATTTCACCAACTGAAAACACATTTTCAATTGCAGTGGCAATCAGAAGAGCAATTCTTCAGCTTGGTAAAATTCCGAAGATCATATATATAGATAATGGACGTGCGTTTGGAGCTAAATATTTTCATGGTGATGAACTAAGCAATCTTGAATCACTCTTTGCGCGGCTCGGTATCAAAGTAATTTTTGCACAAGCTTATCACGCTCAAGGCAAAACAATAGAACCGTTCTGGGGATGGTTAGCGGAACTTGAAAGATTAATTCCGACTTACACCGGTACCTCAATTGAAATGCAGCCACCTAGAATGAATCGCGGTGAAAAACTTCATGTTAAGCTTTATGAAAAAATGATGACCGGAACTACAATTGATATTTTCACAGCTCACAAAGCAATGGCTTGGTGGCTGGATAAATTTCATTCACGTCCACAACAGAATGGTCATCTAAAAGGATTAACACCTGCAGAAATTTTTAACGCTGGAAAAGGCCCCGGTGTTGATAAGAAAGAATTAACATTCCTCATGATGCAAGCCGAAGTTAAAACTCTTTACCGCAACGGTATTAGAATGTTTAACACTTCTTACTGGAGTGAAGCACTTTTTGGTAAACAATGGAATGAAGTTCTAGTCCGTTACGATCTTTTAGAGAACGATTCAATTTTCGTTTACGATAACACCGGTGAGTTTGTGTGCGAAGCCAAACGGATTGATAAAGTTCATCCTGCAGCCGGCATTCTCGGAACGGAAGAAGATGTAGCACAGCTGCACTCTCAATTAGCGCGCAAAGAATCTCTCAAAAAATTAATCGTTGCCGATGCAAAGAATTTCTTACAGAACGAGATCTACCCGGCTGCAAAGAAACAGTTTAACGAAATAAATATTGTTCCTTTGAACACTTCAGACGAACAACCACAACTCGAAGAATCAGTCTCAACTCAGCAACAAAATAAAAAGACTGGAAAGAAGAAAAGTTTAATCGACCGCTGGGGTGATGCCAGCATCGAACCTAAAAACAAACGTGCTATGGAGGCATAATAATGTTAGAGAAACAATACGGAACTCCAATTCAAGTTAGAAGAAATTACAGGAAACAATTCGATAAGATCATTAACCGTGTTCAGAATAAGAAAGCTTGCGGCATTATCTACAACGTGCCGCCGGTATTCTCCTCGGTAATTACAAATCGTTTGCTGGATGAAGGAAAACATATCGCCATAGATGCAAGATCTGCATACACATACGACATGCTTTTCTTCAGATTATCCCGCTACTTAAAAATTCCAAAGATTAAAGCAGCTATGTTGCCTGCAGCTCTTGAAGGTAAAATTTTGACGATTACTAATGCAGATTTTATAACAAATAATTATGCAAGAGTAATGGAAGATTGTTCGAAAAATAATATACCGCTTCTTCTGCTTTTTAGAACGCAAGAACCGTTGGACAGCATCCGTAAGTTTCATTCATACAATAGAATTTTAACAATCGAACAAGATTATTCGGAGTTCCTTATAACAAAAAATTAATCCGGAACCGCATAGCCGCCAAGCACACACGGTCCCGGAACATAACTCGATCATTTATCACTAAACGAAGGAGTAATAAAAAATATGTCTATTCTTAACGAACAGCAAATCCTCGAAATCCGCAATCGCTTAAACGAATTCCAGAAAAACAATTCAGAGTTTTCCGACAGAGAAATTGGTCGAGAAATTGGTTATAGCGGAAGCCTGGTCAATCAATTTCGTCATGGTAAATTCCCTACTCCAGCGACTGAACCGAAGTTTGCGGCAGCAGTGGAAAATTTTCTAACAAACAAAACTGCAAGAGATCAAGAAATTGTCACACGTGGTCACTTGAAGTTTGCTAACACCACCGCTTCACAGAAAATATTTAAACTCATTAAATATTGTCATGGACAGAATAAGATTGGTTTAGTTACTGGTGAACCTGGAATTGGTAAATCAATTTCTATTCAGGAATACTCCAAAAAAAATCCAACTTCTATTTTGGTTGAAGTAACACCGGTAGTTACACCGGGTTCGCTACTGGAAGATCTGGCAAATAAGCTCAAAATTCAAGGCAATCATTCTCGTGCGGAAATGTTCAATTCCATTGTGTCTCAACTTCAAAACACTAACCGCGATGTAATTATTGATGAAGGCGAGAACCTTAATACCGCATGTTTGGAAGTGATCAGAAGAATCCACGACTTCACAAATATCGGAATGATCCTTGCCGGAACTCCACGGCTACAGAAAAAACTTCGTGGTGAACGTGGACAGCTTAAACAACTCTATTCAAGAATTGGAATTCAGATAGAAGTAAAAAGCTTCGACCTGGCTGATGTAAAAGCAATCCTCGCAATCAACTTTCCGGAAGCACTCAAATTCTCAAACGTTTTCCTCCAACTGTCAAAACAAAATGGGCGCTTGCTTGAACATTTGATAGCACTTGTAAAAAACACAATTGCAGAAACCGGCGAACAAATCTCCGATGACCTTATTGATGACGCCGCTTCTTCATTGTTAATGTGAGGTGCGTAATGACATGCAATTGTTTAGAAAGAATTGAAGCAAGACTAATGAATCATTATAGAGATAATAATGAATTCGAAAAGGAAGTGATTGCTGTTAGCATACAGAAGGCTTTCATAGGTACGAACCTAAGAACTTACTCAACAATATTTATAACAGTTGACGGAATGAAGGAACAAAAGGAGTCAATGCTTAATCATTCATTCTGTCCCTTCTGCGGCAGGCCTGAGGTGAAGCCATGAATTCTAAATTCAGAATCACACTCGATACTTCGATCAAGCCTTGTAAAGGAAAATTTTATCTAATAAAAATCCTATCGGAGAAATTAGATAACGGAAAACCGGATAAACTCTTCGGCGGTGGAAACTATCTAGCAAAATTTGATGGCAAATTCTTTTTGATCGGCAGCTTAAAACGCCGCCGCGCTCTTCACCAGGTAAAAGTAATTACTCAAGCTGTTCTTAATAAAGGGAAGTCATGAGCAATAATAACATTGTAATTACTGAACACATTTGTCAGAGATACATGGAAAGAATTAATCAAAATCTTCTTTCAATAACTGATTATAAAGCCCGATTAAACGCTGCTGAACAAGCCATTAAATCAGTTTTACAGGACGCTCAATATGTATCCGATGATGAACGCGGCATTCTCCTACGCAGTAAAACATTCAACTGTGATATTATCGTTCACAAACGTCAGCTAATAACAATCTATCCTTGCAAAAAGAAAAGTAGGAACCGTAAATGAAGAATTCAATTGAATCTGTTAATAAAGATCTCGAAAGACTACAACAAAAATTTGGTGCCGCTTTCATTCGTGTTCTTTGTGCGTCAGTCATTATTGAGCATTGCGATTGGAACTGGGACAAAATTAAGAACGGAATTCAAACAGACCCGGACTCAAAACAATTAATAATTGAGGGAGAATAACATGAACAGAATAAATGGTCATTTGAATATGTACACAATGGATGATTTACTGAATCATGTGAACATTACAACAATAAATAAACGTGCAACTGAAATTTACAATGAGATACAAAATCGCACTGATGTAGACAGCCAGGAATATAATGAACGGGTTAGTTTGTATTACGAACTGCGTCGCCAGTACAGAAAATTGTTTGCTGAACAAATTGAAAGAGAAAGTTCCTTCAAAAGAGTAACAACAAATTAATTATGACGTTCCGTCCCAACATAGCGAAAGAAGAAATGATTCAGAGATGCGGCATCACTGCCGGTCTTCCTCTTTTCAACCAAGAAAAAGAGATCCCTAAGATTCAACATCCGGATTGGCTCTGGAGCGGCAACGGAATTAAAGCAGAAATTTATAACAGACTACGGAATCAATTTGCTGAACATTCTTTTGAATACTTGAACGCTCTGATCAATCTCGGTGGTAAAGCTACAGATCATGAAGTAAAAGAATACTTCAGCGACAATGAAAAATGGCCGCTACACATTGTAAGTGCAAGAAGAAATTATTTCACAAAAGCGCCGTTCTATTTAATTCAGTCTTTCCCCGGACAAGAAAAATTAGGACCTCAAGGAAGACCGAATACAATTTGGTTCATCAACTATAAAAATCTATTAACACTCACTTTAGGATAGGAGGAATCATGTCTGAAAAAGTAACTGCTGCAGTTGATTTCCTGAACGACTTTGCAGCCAATTATCGAAAACGCACGGAAGCTATTGAATCTCTCGAGAAGAAATCCAACACGCTTAAACCCGCAGTTGAAGAGCACAAGAGAATCAAAAGTAAAATTGAATCACTAAAACAACAAAATAAAGAGGATAAGGATTTCTTACTGAGTATGAAAACGATGCTCGAAAAGAATTACCCGGTTGAGATTGATCTTGATGATCCTTCTTTGTTTGACACAACTCAGAAGGAGGAACAAATTGAAAAAAATTAATCAACCTGCTCTAAAAAACTTTGATGACGTAAATACAGTCATTCTAAATATTGCGGCTCTTCAGCTAAATGCTGATAAAAAAGAAAACGAGATGAACACAAAGATTCTTGACATCAAAAAGCTGCATGAACCGTCTATAAAAGAGTTGAAAGATAAAATTGTTCATTACGAGGATCAGCTGGCCGAGTTCTGTAAAGCAAACAAAAAAGAATTCGTTCTTTCACGTAGCAAAGAACTCACATACGGAAGAATCGGTTTCCGCCATGGCAAATCTGCACTCAAACTTATCAATGCAAAGAAGTTCACGTGGGAATATGTAAAAGAGAAATTTCAAACTCTCTACAATACAAAATATATCAACGTTGAAACCACTTTGAATAAGACAAAAATTCTCGCGGATGCCAATAAAGAAATTCTTACCGCAGATCAGCTTCAGGCAACCGGTTGTAAAGTTGTGAAAGGTGAAAGTTCGTTTTACGAGATCAAATGGGATGAAATTAAACTTGTTGATATAAAATGAACCAACAAATAAAAAGTCATTGGAGATTAGCATACCGCACTTTCATACAAGCTTTGAAAGTAACTATTTCCATTCCTTATCGTTCCTATAAAGCCAATCTCTATTCAATGGTCATTTACGGTAAGCTTGAACGGCAAAGAGAATTATTCTCATTGCTGCCGAACAAGAAATTTATCACACTCGATAAATCTAAAGGCTAAAAGCTAATGGCTAAAAGCTCAAATGAAATATCGCGCACGCAGATCACTAAGATTCATATTGCAAAACAGCAACTCGGGCTGAACGACCAGCAATACCGAGATACCCTCAGCGGATTTATAAATGCTGCCGGTCAGCCCTGTTCATCTTGCAAAGAATTCAGCTACGATCAAGCGGAAGTACTTCTAACTCTCTTCAAAAAGATCGGCTGGAAAGAAAAACAAAACGGCAAAGTAAAAGAGTATGAAGAGTTCAACGGTCGCACTGGCAAATTTGCTTCACCGGCACAGATGAGAAAAATTAAAGCTCTCTGGATGCACAGCTCACGAGAAAAAACAATTGAATCAATGAACCGTTTCATCAAACGTATTTCCGGCAAAGATGACATTTCATTTTTAACAAATTATGATGCACACAAAATAATAAAAGCGATAGAGTCCTTATGAACATTTTAATCTTGCTCTTGATCTTGCTCGTGCTCTTGATCTTATTCTTCCTGTTCCTTCTCGGTTCAATCTACCTTTTAAACGCATCAATAAGATTTGTGAAATGGCTTATTAATTCACTCTCTGATCAGATTCATAATTTCATAAGCGGTGCAAAAGTAGAATGACACACGATTGGATCAAAAATATTCCGGATTTTGAAAAGTACTTCACGCGCGATCAGCGCGATGCAATCGAAGCGGTCGGCTTTGATGCTTATATGAAACTTCATGACCGTTTTGAGAAAACAAGTATCCACTTCTCCAGTGCACCAATTATGATGCTCAAAAAAGCATGGGCTGTAATAAACAAACACGTTGCCTACAACGAAGCAGCACGCATTCTCGGTGTTTCGGAAAAGACAATCTACAACTGGCGCGAAGAGAAGAACGCCGATAACTACAATCTATTTGAGAAGGAAAAATGACAAACGTTTTTCGTTTGTCACCCTGAACAAAGTGAAGGGTCCAAATTCTATAGGAGAACAAATGCCACTTTCAAAAACAGTTTACAAATATGATCTCAAAGGGAATTTCCTGACTGATTATGATAGCATCAACTTAGCTGCAAGGAAAAATAATATACCGGTAACATGTTTACGCACAGCTGCTATAAGCAATAAAATCTTCGGTGGTTATGCCTGGAGTTATGAAAAAAAGACTAAAATTAATCCAATAGAACAAAAATCAAAATATGAAGAAAGTCGGAAACTCTTCAAACCTGTACTGGCAAAAAAAGGCAATCGGGAAATTGAATTTGAATCTATCTCAGAATGTGCGACATTCATCGGTTGCCATCGAAGTGCAGTAAGTCAAATAATAAGTAATAGACCTAACATGCAAACGATTTACGGATGGAGGATTCAAACTCAATGAAACACTCTTACAAAATTCTAAGTGCTCGTAAATGTAAACACCCAGGCTGTGGCAAATATTTCAAACAAAATTTAATAGACCGCAATCCCGATGCGGAACAATGCTTCAAACATTATCCAAAATCAAAAAAGAACCGCGAAGGCGCAAACCTGCCTGCCGGACAGGCAGGCAAAAAACCGGAGGTAGTATTATGAGAGGTTCCGATTTCAAAAAATTAATTAGTGCTGGTTTCAGAATATTCAGATTGCGCAATGATGGTACAATTTGGCAAAATCAAACAGGGCTGGCATGGTCATTATATAACCGTTACCCATCTTTTGCGGAAGCAAAAAGACGGTTCAACGAATTAATGAAAGACGACAAAAACGTGGAGGGTTAAATGAGAAAAGATAAACAACATTTTTACATTCTGAAGCATGGTGGATTATTTATTGCCGACCGTGGACTAACAACAACCGAAAAATATGCCAGGAGATTTTCCGAAAATGATGCTATCGAGAGACAGAGACGATTTGAAAAGGATCATACTATTGTTGAAATGGTGGAGGTTGCCGATGCAAATCAGTAAGTATTTAGTAATTAAAAAGTGTTCTGTTTGGAAAGCATCCGCTCGTATAACAGATAAAAAACCATCACTTCATCCGGATGAAATTGCAATCTATCTCTCTATTAATATTCCCGATACTCTATTCCAGCGACCGGCTCTTAAAGCAGAAATAAAAATTGAAGAGAAGTTAGTCCCGGCTCAGATCTCCGCAGATGTCATTGATAACATTCAGCAGATCATTCAAGAAAATCTAAATGTGAAAGTTGAATTAACTCAAATCATCCAGTAGGCAATTATGATCAAACACATTATTACAACTGAATGTCAGAGAAGCTGCTCTTACTGCATTTCAAAAAAAATAAATATTGAAGAAGCTGACAACGATTTACTCGCTAAGAAGCTTCCAGATTTATACTGGCATTTATCAATGCAACATGATTCTATCATGATCACCGGTGGTGAACCAACCCAAGCGAAAGCCTTCTCTATTTACGTGAACTACGCACGACAATATTTCAAGAAAGTATTTATCACAACACAAGATGAATATCTACTCGGCTGGAAGGGTTCAAAACGATATTTCGATGCAATTACTTTCTCATGGCATGATCTAAAAACTTGGCGATATGCCGTTACGAATGAGGCTGTTGTTTACGCTTCAATTCTCTCACATCTTTATTCAGACTGGCTTGTAAAAACTGTAAAAGAACTCGGTTATGCCGGTTTAACGATCAATGAAAATCACTTCGCAACAGATGCATTCGATGAAACGCTGCTTCCGCAGATCGAAGGATTCTCATTCAAAGTAAACCGCCGCGATGAATGCTTCAACAATAGTACAATTTATATCATGCCGGATCTATCCATTCATAAAAGCTTCGAGGAGTTCTTATGATGAACACAGACTCATTTGCAAATCAATCATTCTTAAATACAGTTCAGATGCTTCCTCATGATGTTTTCAACTACACCAAAATCGAAGCTTTCGATGCAGATCTTATCACTGAGAAAGCAGTTCTATTAATATTCAGACTCAAAGACAGCCATCAAAAAAGATCACGCTGGATTCCTTTCAGCCAGCTGCGTAAAGATAATAACAACGAGATCTGGCTCTCAAACTGGATATATTCAAGGATAAAATCAGATGGTAAAAATGACTAAGAAACAGAAATCAGATCTACAAAAGTTTGGAATGATGTCAATAGATAACAATGCAAAATTCCTATTGAGATCACTTAAAAAGAAGAAAAAGAAAAATCAATTTCCTCCACAAGATACAAGCACAGATATAATCTTAGGTGATCCTGACGAAGATTATCGCTTCTAGAGTTGCAACTCTAACCATATTTAAATAAATTTCAAACGCTTAAATCCGAGACACAAATCAGTCAGTGAATAAAATCGCTGGCTGACTTTCCTCTACCCGTGAGGATGAGGGCCATCTCGGATGGTAAGCAAAAGTCGGTCAGCTTTATAAATCTGCCAAATAGTCAGTCATAATTCCCCTATTAATAAACAATAAATGTCCCTTTAAAGAATTTGCATTTGTCCCAGCGTTTTTCCTAACTCTTTAATATTTAATCGCTTACAACGTTGGGACATTTCTTTAAATGTCCCAGCAAAAATTATATTTAAAGGGACATTTAAAGGGACAAAATCATAAATAATGCTCGAATTAATAAGTTATTATTAAGCCTTTACAAGGGCCATTAAACGCGATTATAAACGATTTGTGGGGCTTTCAGTGGATTGCTGGCAATATCAATCGAAGAATAATTTATTTCTCAAAATGAATGCAAAAAAGTGCGTTTTTGTGGTAATTAATGTAAAAATTCTCAAACTCAACAATTTGCGTCCGGTGATTCTAAGCCTTTTGTTTTCAATCGTTTGTGGGCTTTTCTCATTCCTTTTGCAATTCTCATTTTACACATACTCTTATATGTTTTCAATCGTTTGTGGGCTTTTCTCATTCCTTTTGCAATTCTCATTTTACACATACTCTTATACTTAAATTTTTTCCTTGACACAGTGCTCATTCGTTCACTATATTGCAAGTGAACAAAGGAGCACTAATATGAAAAATGGACTTACAGAGCGTCAGCAAGAAATTCTTGATTTCATTCAAATTTACGCCAATCATAACGGCTACCCACCAACTTACCGGGAAATAGGAAAACAATTTAACATTGTGAGTACTTTCGGTGTCAAACGGCATATTGATGCATTGGTTAAAAAAGGATTCCTTTCAAATGAGAGTAAGACCAGCAGAACAATAGCGCTCGTTGAGAATACGTTAAACAAGTCCAAACAGATTCTCGATAATATGATAGGAATCCCGATTGTTGGTAGAGTTGCCGCAGGTCAGCCGATAC
>JAEHJW020009962.1_pt1 | contig 41389 bp, 53 predicted proteins | sample 9271431 | NCBI WGS metagenome assembly JAEHJW02 | reverse complement strand
CGGGCGTCCTCTCGAACGAAGCCGGTCTCGGGCAGTCACAACAAAGTTTGAACACCCAAGCGGGAGGTGGCCTTTTGGGAACCCTCTTCTCCGGCAATCTGGCGAACAAGACGACGACCAACAACACATCGGGAAGTTCCACGTCAAAACAGAACACAACCGGGACAACGTCTTACAATAACAATTCTTCCGGAATGAGTTTCTCGCTATGAGCGCCCTCGGCACGGCCATGATACCGGGACAGCCCGCCACTCCAACTGCTATCACCACCGCTCTCAACAAGGAGCAGGCACCTCTTTCTCCGGTGGCACCGGCGACCCCCCCACCACCACAGACGACGCCGGTGCAGAAGAAGCCTCCGGTCCAAGCCCCACAGCCTGCGACCAAAACCCCTCCGCAGGCGACGAAACCTGTACAGCCTCCGCCGACACCACCGCCTCCTGCGCCTATGGCACCTCCGCAGAAGCCGGGGATGTTGGACACCGTTTTGTCCGGAGCGTCCTATATCCCGTTTCTAGGCCCTGTTTTTGGTGCTATTGAGGGCAACCGATTGCAGTCCGACATGCACCAGTACACCGAGCAGTTCCGGAAAGCGGGCAAGCCTGAAACCGACGCGAACATGAAGGACGTGCGGGACTGGACGGACTCGCTTTCCCTGAACGAACAACGGCTCCTGAAGAACGCGGACCCGCACCTGTTCCGTGCGGCGCAAGTGGATTCCATGTCATCGGCTATGGACAAGGGCGATTACACGGAAATGGCGCAACACGCCGACGCCCTTGGCCTGCCCCCCTCGGACGCGCTGAACACCATCTATGCGGACAAAGGCCGGGCCGTGTTCCAGAATTTCTACAAGGACTTCTCCAGCAAGCAAGATCCTACACAGCCGGTCAGCCGGGAGGATGCCTTGTTGGGCGCTTCCCGGTACGCCGCCACGCAGAAAATGAGTCCGATGGTGCAGTCCGCTTTCATCAAGAATGCGGCGCAAGCATTTCAGGGCCTCCCAAGCCGGAAAGAGGTTCGGGCCAATCAATTGCAACAGGATCAGTGGGCGTCAGCGCAGTACGACCTTCCCCTGAACCAGATGGCGGCCTTGAACGCCCGTCGCCTGGCTTATGGCAAGTCATCGGACGAGACCGGACTGGACCAGCTCATTTCGTCGGCCCCCGCGTCCATTCAGCACAAGCTCTACCAGTCCTATTACAAGGCCCGGAGCGCCGCCCTGGTCAACTTCCAGAAGAACCGGAGCATGGACCAGCAACAGACCAAGGAGCTGGCTCCCGACATCGCCGCCGAGTACACGCCGGGTCTGGCGAGCGTTGCGGACAAGGTTTCCGCCAACGTGAGCCCGACACACCCCATCGATTACAACGCTGTTCAGGCGGCAATCGACAAAGTTCCGCTCGCGTCGAGAAGCGCGGCCTCCAAGTTCGTATGGGACCGGATCACCAAGAACATGGGCGCCAAGGACAAACACATCGCCAACGCCATGAAGGAACAGCAGACAGAAGATACGACGGAGAAGATGATCGCCTCGGAAATCCACACGGCGGTCCAGAACCCGTTGGTTGTGAACGGCTCCAAGTTCGCCGGGAACGTGCATTCGGCGCTTCAGGCCACCAAAGCCATGTTGGCTGACCCAAGACGGCAGAACAGTAAAGCCTACGAGTCGGTGGTGGCCGGTCTAATCATCCGTGCCCTGGACCAGCAGGCCGCTCGTCAATTCCTGGTGCAGAAGTTCGGTGCCAGCCAGTCGTGGGTGGATCAGATGTCCGGTCTTGCCAACAAGATGAAAGAGGGCGGTATCGGCCTCACTCCCGACACCTTAAAACAGATGGGGACACTTCTGTATGGACTGGCCCTCTACCAGAAAGATGTGGCGCACCAACAGATCGACCCGTTCCTGTCCAGCATCGACAAGTCCGGATTGTCGCCGTCCCGAAAAGAACGACTCAAGTCGCTTGCCAGCGCACCGCTTCGGAGCGTGGACTCCTTGGTCACACCGGAAAACACCAAGCTGTTCGGCGACAACAGCCCGTATCTCAAGAACAACACTCCGGTCACAGGAGGCGCACCACCGACACAACCGACACAAGGACCGGCACCGCAGACACCACAAGTTACACCTCAAGCACCCGAACCCGCCCAAGGACCGCCCCAAGTGGACTTGCCACAGGCGCAAGCAACCCCTGCGCCCACACCTGCGCCCACCGCTCCACAGGCATCCCCAAGTCAGGTGCAAGACGGGACCGTGATCCAGCTAGGGGACGGAAGAAGAATGCGGAAAACAGCTGAAGGGTGGGTTCCAGTCCAGACAGGGGCCACACCATGAGCGGGGCGATCCAGCTGACGCCCGAACAGCTAGCGGGAGCGAAAGTCGTCCAGCCTGCACCCGCTGTCGGACCCGGCACGAAGATCTCGGCACCAATCCAGCTCTCACCGAAGGAGCTGGAAGGCGCCACCGTTGTGTCCGCCCCCCAAGCGCCCCCACAACCTGCGCCACCACCACAACAAGCACAACCGCCTGCCCAACCAGCTCCACAGACTCCACCTGCCGACCCGACCGCCGAACCCGGACCCTGGAAGTCTCTTGCCTCGGACGTGGCTCGGCCTGTGTTGGAAGCGGGTGGCGCTGTGGCGGGCAGTATGGCCGGCGCGCCCGGAGGTCTGGCCGGAAGTCTCCCCGGTGGCGTTTTGGGTTACGGCGCAGGAAGAGAGCTTGCGAACCTTCTGGATCAGAAGATGGGTCTCAAGACACCTCCCAAGACCTTCTCCGAGGTCGCGCAAAGCGTCATGGACAGCGTCAAGGGCGGCATGGAGAACGAGGTGGCCGGATCGGCGCTCGGGCATCTTCTCGGGTTCGCCTCCAAAGCGGCCACCCCTTTCGCTCGCATGGCGATCAAGGAGATTACCCCCGCTATCCAGAACGTCAAAAAGTCTTTGGACGTTCTCGGGATGCCTCGCCTCGCCCACGAAGTCCTTCCTCCGGGAGACGGCTCCAAGCTGACCAACGTCATGCGGACAGCGGTCGAGAACCCTTACGGCAACGCTTACCTGTCTCCTGTGGCCGAAGCACAGCTCAATCGCATGGATGACCTGAAAACCATGCTGACCGACGGACGCCCGGGTGAGACTGCCGCTCGCAATCAATTGGAAAAAGCCCTGACCGAAAAAGCCCGGACCTTGCCCGGAAACGCCCTCCCGGACAAGCCAGCCGTGCCGGAACAGGCTCCCACGCCGACCCCCGCTCCCGCTGAAGCGAAAGTCCCGCTCCCGCCCCCGGTCGATGTGAACAAGGAGCTGGCCGGTATCCTGGGGACTTCGCCACTCTCTAAAGTCCCCACCGACGTAGAGGCTGGACAGGCGCTCCGACAGAAGATCGAGGCCGAGCGTGAGTCCCAACGGGAGACCTTGAAGCAGGAGCTTGAGAACATCGGCAACAAGTCCGAAGGTCAGACCGTCAATTTGTCGAAGCACGCCGGAGAGGTTCTGGATGAGACGGGAGACGTTCTGAAAAATGTGGACCCGAGCGTGAAAGTCACCTTGGCTAAGCCGATGCGGGCGCTTGAGGCGATGTCCGCCAACCGGGACGCTGTCCCCGCCAAGCTCCTGTTCCATCAGATCCTCCCCGCTTTCAACGAGATCCAGCGGAACCTTTACAAGAGCCAAAGCACAGTGGTCGCCGCCGCACACTTCGCCGAGCTGAACCGGAAGTTCGGAGACGCCGTCGAGTCCGCAATGGCGGAAAACCCCGGTCTCGCCAAGCCTATCGAGGATTACAAGCAGTGGAAGAACGCTTATAAGATGTACATCCACGGCACGGACCCCGCTTTCAGGGACGCCGGTCTTGGCCACTACCAATGGCGGAAAGACCTGGAGAATCCCGCGGTCGAGGATCTGTGGAACAAGCGGTTCGCCAACAACCCCGGCGAAGGCCGGAACACGGTCGGACTTCTGTCTCCCAATGACTCCAATCAATTGATCCACGCGGCGATGGTCCAAAAGACCGCCGACGGAAAGCCCCTGAACGACACGGAGCGCCGGTGGGTCAACTCCATCCTCCACGACCATCCCAAGGCCGACCAGATCAAAGACCTGCTGGCCCGAAGAGAGCTGTCTCTGACCGGCCCACGAGCCCCCGTTCCACAGCCGAAACCTCCCAAGGCGCAGGCCTCTTCCAAGCCCGAGGTCAAGCCCGGATGGGACGCCAATCCCGCGGCGATCAAGGGTCGGGACGTCCACGGCCTCTCGGACGCGCACCAAGCCCTTTCCCGGCTGGTGCGTGAGCATAAGGTGGACCTGAACGCCCCGCTGTCGGGAGAGCAGGCCGTTCTTCTCGGCAAGATCTTCCACGACAAGCCGGAGATCAAGGACGCGATCCTGTCGCACCAGATCCATCAGATCATGAAGCCCGAGGCGTCCGGACGGATCGCCCCCTCCCAGGTGGCCAAGCGCATCCGGGAGATGGGGGATCTCTCGGAGTGGGAGAAGTCGATTGGCACGGACAAGACGAAGGGTCTGTTCAAAGTCCTCGAGCATATGAAAGCCCTCCGGGGTCTGGAGTTCGCCTCCGGGAAGGCTATGGAGAAGCCGATCAGCACGCACGCAGGAAATCGCTCGCTTTGGGAGGTGCATAGTCGTTATAATGTCCTCCGAAATTCGGGTGCGTCCCTCTCGGCGGTGGCCGGTGTGGCCTCTCACCATCCCGTCCTTGGCCTGGCTGGTGCGTTGGGCGCCCTGGGGGCGCAACCCGCTTACATGAAAGTCCTATCGACGAAGGCGGTGCAGGATATGCTGGAAAGCGGAAAAACACGGGACGTCTCTGGATTGCAGGCGATCCTCCAACACTCAACCCTGCCTCTGGCCTCTGCGCTCCACAAGGCCCTCCAGTGAGTCGGATCGCCTTTCTCACCAAGGACGGTGTCTTTCTCCCTATGGCGCTTCGCTGTATCGACGAGGGCCACGACTGCATCGTGTTCTGGACGAAGAAGCATCCCGGCACGAGCGCCCACCTGATCGGGCAAGGACTGGTCAAGATCGCCCCATCCCTCCCGGACATCCTCCGCTGGAAGCCGGACGCCATAGTGGCCGACTCCACCGGCATGGGCGCGGTGTGCGACAACCTCCGGGCCGCGGGCTTCCCGGTCTATGGCGGGAGCCGGATCGCCGACGAGCTTGAGTTCGACCGGGACGGGTCGCTGGCGCTGTGCCAACAACTCGGGATCGCGGTCCCCAAAACTGCGGTTTTCAAGACCTTCCCGGAAGCGCACTCTTTCCTCAAGAGCGAGAAAGGAACCTATGTCGTCAAGCTGGACGGGGAAGCCTACGCCGGCTCTAGTCTGACGTTCGTCCCGGATTCGCCTGAAGAGACGAGAGAGGTGCTTGGCGCTTACCAGAAGGTCGTCAAGGGTAAAGTGGACATCTTGTTGCAGGAGAAGGTCCGGGGCATCGAGGTGACGAGCGAGGGGTTCTGGAACGGAGACCGTTGGGAAGAGAGTTTCTGGAATCATACGCTTGAGAAGAAAAAGTTCATGAACGACGATATCGGCCCCAACACCGGATGCGCCGGGGATATCCTGATCGCCGCCCGACGGGACCGGCTGGTGGAGCAATCGATTGCCAGGTTGGCCCCCATGCTTCGTAAAACAGACTTCTACGGGCAGATCGACATCAACACGATTGTGGGCTACCAGGACGAGCAGGTCTATGCCCTCGAGCTGACCCCACGGTTCGGCATCAACGCCTCCCTGACCTTCATGTCCATGTGGGTCACGGGGATGGGCGACTGGTTCGTGGAGGTCGCCAAGCGTCAGAACCCCGCCATTCGGGTGGGAGATCCTTACGGCTGTTCTGTCACGGTGAGCGTCCCTCCTTTCCCCGGCACAAAGAGCGACGGGGTGACGGAGGGTGTTCCGGTCCTGATGCCGGAGCCTCCCGTGCCACACGAGGGGGAGAAAGTCTTTCCGAACCTCAACCTGTTCGGCGTCAGGAAGGACGGCTCGCACCTGGTGACGGTCGGCTTCGATGGGTGGGTGGCGTCACCCACCGGCCAAGGTTCGTCCATCCCTCAAGCCGTCCAGCGCGCCTACCGGCTGGTGGAGGCGATAAAGACGCCTAACAAGCAGTACCGCACCGACATCGGCCCGGACGCGGAGCGGGATGAGCGGTCGCTTCGGAGGGGACAATGGATCTGAACACAGGCATGAGAACACCTTCCCGGTTGCAAACTCTCGGAGACGTGGGCGTCAAGGCCCCCGCTCTGGACGACACACTGGTTTACAACGGGGTGGGCGGATGGACCAATCGCAACAGTCTCGCTTCCCGTTCCGGCTCCATGAGCTTTTTCCTCCCGTCCACCGGGAACGTCGTTCCGGGACTTGCCCAACAAGTCCTGTTTGAAGCCGTCCTGATCCCGCTTGGTGCGGCGCTATGACTTACGCCCTGAACACGACACCGGCGTTCGGCACGCTCTCGGACGGGATGGTCCTCACGGTCCGGTTCCCCGCCGCCTCCCAGGGGGGTGACACGCTGAACCTGAACAGCACCGGCGCATATCCGGTCGTCAAGGAGAACAGCACGGGTATTGACGTTCCTATTACAAGTAGCGATATTATTGCCAATCAATTGAGCCTGATCTGTTGGAACGCGCAGAACAGCACATGGATTCTTCTGACGGGTCTCACCAGTAACCCATAAGGGGGCGTGAATGATCACCATCCGTTGCATCTCCGAAAACAATATCGAGTCCGACCTGATCCGCTACTGGACGTGGGACCAGTTCTCCCACACCGAGTTCGTCCTGCCGGAAGGCTACCTGGGAAGCCGCCTGTCCGGTGGAATCCAGATCCGGCCCTTCGACTACGTCACGGTGAGCCACCAGGCGGTCCTGACGCTGGTTCTGGACCCCGAGGACGAGGCCAAGATCCTCACATGGGCCAAAGCGCAGATCGGGGAGTCCTACGGCTGGAAGGATGTGGTGGACGAAGCCCTGCACGACGAGATCATGAAGCCGTCTAGCATGGACTGCTCGCATTTCGTGACCAAGGCCTTGTCGATGGGCGGATTCCTCGCGACCCGAAAACCGTTTTTCCAGAACACCCCCGCCGATGTCTATAACTGCACCGGCCTTGCTCTCAAGGAGGAAACCAAGTGAAAAGCACTGTTGTCACCAAAGCGTTCATCAAGGCTGTGGTCATCCGCTCCAACGGAACACGGGAGGACTTCGGCATCGTTTCCTCCTGCACCCGGTCCATGTACTACCGAATGAGGAAGTGGCTCCAGCGAAACCTGAAGATCGCGATCCTCGGTCTGTTCATCGCTATCCTCACCCACCATCCCTTCGTCCTCGCCGCCACGATCACGGCAGTGGGAGACGGCGTGATCGCCAACCGCGTCAACGGAGGCGGGACGGTTCCAAACTACATCGCATGGGGGACCGGCACGCAGTCCACGCCCAAGACTTCTACCACACTGGCCGCGGAGACCACCACGACCAACGATCCGGGGTACGCACGAGTGGCGGGAACCACGTCGCTCACCACAACGACCTACACCAACGACACGTTCCAGTCCGTCGGCACCCTGACGGCGGGAGCGGCGCTCACGATCACCGAGGCCGGTCTCTTCGACGCGGTGACGGTCGGGAACCTGTTTCTGTACGGGAGCTTTACCGGAATCGCCCTGAACACCAACGACAGCATCCAGTTCACGATTCAGGCGGTCAACGACTAAGGAGCGGAGATGACATACACAGCTACAGTCTCCATGACGGGGAACATTATCGCAATCGGCACCTCCATCTCCGGGACTATCCCGCAGGGGCAGGTGATCCTGACCGAGTCGCAATTCCAATCGATTGCCCAAAACCCGGTCGGCTGGAAGTGGGAGAACGGAGCTCCGGTCCCTCCCGTCCCGGTCTCGAACCTTCAGCAATTGGCGAACCAGCAGACCGCGCAGGTGACAGCCGCGTACAATGCGGCGCAAGCACAGCCGATCACCTTCACCAACAAGCAGGGCGTCACCAGCTCCTACCCGACCACCCCCACCACCCGCCACCTGATCATGGAGACGCTTCTGGCGTTCGAGCCGGGCGGACCGGAGATCTTCCCGTGGGCGGACGTGAACGGGAACATGGTGGAAATGGTGTATCAGGACTTGCAGGGCTTGCTCTCCACCGGCGGACAGCGGAATCTGGCCAATCTGAACAAATATTTGAAACTCATAAATAACATTCAGTCGGCCACCTCCACAGCCGGCATCACCTCACAGGTCTGGTAAGGAGCGCGCATGCCAACTCCCGTAGTGACGGCCACAGTGAGCTTTCTCCCGGCGGCGGTCGGGGACTCCGTCACCCTCGGCCCCGACACCACGCCCGGCGTGAAGCAGGTTGTCCCGAATATGCTCAACTCCCCGCCCGGCACGATTATCAGCGTCAGCACGCAGAAGATTCACACGAGCGGAGGGGCGTACTACGAAACAGAATCCTCCACCACGCTCTCGAACCCTGTGGCACCGACCGCCGCGCCGTCCGAGGGCTATCGACCGATCCAGCCCACGGACCCGGAAACCTCGCCGTTCGGCTATCAGGCCGTCATCACCCTGGTGTCCGGGACGCTCCCCACCTCGGGAGTCACGTTCACGCTTGAAAGTCTCTAATGGGCCGAAGCCTTCTCTTGTTGGCGGCGGCAGGCGGAGGGCCTAACCCGCAAGTCGTCCAGAGCGCCGACGCCCAATCCACAACCACCAGCGTCGCCGTTACACTCTCCAAAGCGCCCACCGCCGGGAATCTTCTCCTGGCGTTCGTCAGTTTTCAGGAGACCGTGGCGGCAGGCGGAGGGCCTGTCCTTCCAAGCGGATGGACGCAGATCGGGACGACGCTCAACTACAACGGCGCGGTCTCCATCAACTACCTCGCCGCCTACTATATGGTCGTGCCGTCCTCACCGGCCACGGCCTACACCTTCACCGCCACGGCGGCCTCCGGTGCGACGGTGGGCGGGATGGAAGCGTGCGTGATCGAGATGAGCCAGGTCTATACGTCCAGCCCCATCGACGTGTTCACGACCTCGGGAGGGTCGTCCGCCACGCCGTCCTACCCGTCGCTTACGACCGTCCGGGACAACGACACGCTGGTGGGAGCCACGAGCTTCGACGGGCGGCTCTCCAGTGGTGGGATCACCTACACCACCCCCGTCAACTGGTCCACCATCGACTCCACCACGGGATCGACAACTGCCCCGATTGCCGGAGGCCGGTCCTCCATCCCCGCACTCACGCCCGGCGCCACCACCGCGGCGTCTCCCACCTTGTCCGCCAGCACGCCGTGGGGGACGTTTGTCGTTGCGGTGGCGTCGGTGACGGGGGCCAAGAAGTACCTGCAATCGATTTCCGGGACCAACACCACCAGCGCCTCTTATAAACGGCTGATCGGCTTCGTTCTGTCCGCCGTCAACACGACCTCGGCGTCTTACAGGAGGGCGCTCACGTTCCTCCTGTCCGCCGTCAACACGACCTCGGCAACGCTCAAGGCCCTGACGGTGGCGCTCCTGAAGCTGTCCGCCACCAACACGACCTCGGCGGTCTTTAAGAAGCGTTACGGGAAGTTTCTCTCGGCGGTCAACACGACGGCGGGAGCGTTCAGGAAGTCCCTGGGAATCATCCTGTCCGCCGTCAACACCACTACCGCCAAGACCACCACGCCGGGTCGAAAATACGCGCAATTGGTGAACGCGGTCATGACAACCGCGGCGACGATCATCGCGACCCTGAAGCGCGCCACCTACCAGACGCTTTACATAGACCAGCTCTCGGTCGGAGGGCCGATTGCCACGAACATCCTCCGGTCCACCGGCTCCGCGTTCGACTTGCCGTTCATCCGGGTGAGAGGGACGACCGTTTTCGTCACTGTCCGGCAGATCGCCACGCTTCAGCCCTACACCGGGACGTTCCTGTCCGCTACGCTGTGGATCGGAGGGATGGCGGTCCCGCTCACCGCCAACCCGACCGGGTACGCCTTCACGGGGACGGTGCCACAACAACCGTCGGGGTCAAACACCGTCTATGTTTCTTTCTTGTCTACCACCCCCGTTCTGGCTTATTATCAGAGCGAGCCGACAGCGGTCTATTTTGAATAACGACAAGGAGCGGAATTGTGAACGATGCACAGACCATACAGCTCATCTCCACCTTTTTATCCGCCAGCGGGGGGTGGGCGTTGGCGGCGTTTTTCAGTGCCAAAGCTCTAAAAGACCGGGACGCCAAGCTGGAACAGCTTGCGGACTGGACTGAACAGCACATGGTCGCGCATCCCAATCTTGCGGAGATTCTTAGAATGCACGCCGAAAACCGGGCCTACATGGTCCACCTCACCGACATGATCGGAGAGAACGGTAAACAGCGCCAGGACGACTTCAGAATGCTCCGGGAGGACATGCGCCTCCTGACGTCCCGTGTGGACGAATTGTTAAAAGGGGGTGCCAAATGACATTCGAGAAAGCCTTGCAGGGGCTACGCTATCTGGAAGGAGGGTTCACGGTCGACAACGGAGGGCCGACGGAGGCGGGGATCACGCAAGACACCTACGACGCCTTTTGCGCCGCCCAGGGAATCGCCTCCGTGCCGGTCCAGACCCTCACTCCCCAATTGATTGCCGACTTTTATAAGCTGTCTTACTGGAACCCGCTTCTGTGCGACCAATTGGCCGACGGTGTGGACTTCGTTCTGTTCCAGTGGGCGATCAACCATGAAGGTCCGGGCAACGCCGGAGGCGCCGTCGAGTCCTTGCAGATTTGCTCGGGAGCGGAACCGGATGGTATCATGGGGCCGGAGACGGTGAGGGCCGCAAACGCCGTCGATCCCGCCAAACTGTGCAACTGTATCCTTAACAGACAAGACGGATGGTATGAAGCTGACAGTGTTCAAAACCCTGATGCTCCGCTTAAAGGCTGGAAAGCTCGGGTGGACCGGGTCCGATCACTCCTTGCACCTTCCTTCCCCAACAGCACCTTTACAGTTTAAGGAGTCCGACATGCCACTCATCAACGACATTCACGCCACAGAGACCGTCCACGCCTCCCAAACCAACGAGCTGGAAACCATCATCGGAAACATCCGCGCCGAGCTGGACAAGGTGTCCGCACCTCCTGTCCAGGCCGTCGAGTCCGTCATGTCGCGGGTTGAGACATGGCTCAAGAGCGAAGGCAAGTACGCAGAGACCGAGATGGAAGCCGCTCTCGCCCGTTTGAAGGCGATGTTTTGATCCGCATGAAACCTCTAGGGGTGGTGTGGTAAATGGATCTCTATTATGACCAATCGCCTATTGTGACACTTCCAACCGGGAACAGTGCGTTTGGAGCCGTTACATCTGTCTATACGACTGTCATTGCATGGGAAGGGTTTGAGCTGTGCGGAAATGTAGGGCATAGCGGTTATACAATGGGCATTCAACTCTATCTTGACGGCGTGTTGTGGGGGCCTGTTTACTCCATAGACAGCTCCATGTCGGGCGTTTTCAGAATCCCTCTTTTTATCCCGAAGGGTGTGGCTATAAGTGCGGCGGCCTCTTTCAACACTACCGGAAACCCTTCTGGGTATATCACACTTGCGGGGAGGTCCACAGGTAAGAATATTCTAACGCAAGGATTTAATACTGTCACAGGAATTGGGAATATCGGAACGGCTATTAGTACGGCAAACACTTGGATACAGCTTGGAAGCGCACTCCCATCTCTAATCATAAAAAAATTGCTAGGTTTTACCATGATGTCCGTAGGTGGTACATCTAACATGCTTATCGGATTTGGCCCATCATCTACATCGGTTGAAACCATAGTCAATCTTCCCATAGGGACAGAAAATGCGTCTTATATCGGGATGCAGTATGATTTGGATGTGGATATTCCGGGAAATGGAAATTATTTGTGGGCGCAGTCAGCAAGTGTGGACGCCTTTATTCAAATGTTGTATTTCACATGAGGTCTACTAGATGACCATCCTCAAGTTTCTACTGACCGAGCCTGACAACCAGACCTTCTGCCCGATCCGGGTCGGAGGTTTTCTCATTCTCCTGGTGCTTCTGTGGTACGCCATTTCCGGCATCGTCCACAAGACCGGCGACAATTTTCAGGATGTTTGCAAGGGCTTCGCGTGGTTCCTGGGAGCTTGGGCCGGAGCAATCGGCGGCAAGAGCAAATTGGGAGGGGACACCAATGGGCGCTAGTCTGTTGATCAAGCTCGGCCCTTACGCCGTGATCGGGGTTCTTGTGGTGCTACTCGGAATCGACCACTACCGGCTGATCGCTTGCGACTCGCAACGCCAAGCCGCGCAGGCCGCGAACCACGCGTTTCAAGCGGACACCAAGACCGCCAACGCCGCGATCCTCAAAGCGCACTCGGATCTTGTGTCCGAGCGGTCCGTTGAAGCCCTGCTCCAGAAGAAGATCGACCAGACCCAAGCCGCCTCCAAAGTGTCCGTGCGACAACAGCTCGCCCACCCTCCGGTCGGTGATTGCAATCAATTGATGGCGAACATGGCCGAAACCCTGGGGGCGATCAAGTGAGTGTCAAGCAAATGTTGATTGTGGCGGTGCTGTGGGTGCTTCTGGTGTACATGACCGCCTGCACCCCGGTCTATGTTCCGCAAAAAGTGTTGGTGTCTGTGCCAGTCTATTGCCACCCCGCCAACGTCCCGCCGTTCATCAATTACATCTCGCCTGTGGTCCCGAAAACGAACGCGGAAATGCGGGAGCTGTCCGCCGAGATTAAAGTCACGCTCGAGGAGGCGATGGCACAGAATAAGGAACTCCGAGAGGTGGTCCGAGGGTGTGAGCGGCCCAAATAAAAAGCGCCGAGACGGTGGGTTCTCGGCGCTACACTCTCCCCGGAGGTGGGAGATTTGGACACAGATCTATCCTACCCCCTGCCTTCCGCTTTGTCAATCACTGCCCGTAAAGAGGTCCCTCCCCAAACACAGGTCCGCTTCCCAATCCACCCCCTTCAACCCTCGGAGACAAAGTGCCGGGGGCGTTCGGGTTGGTAGCCGAATACGGCGAATTGGGAGATCCGTAGATTCCGTTCGGGTTGTTGACGGAATACGGGGAATTGGGGTTCCCATACATGCCGTTCGGGTTGTGGATAGAGTTAGGGTCGTTCGGGTTGGCATTCAGGTTCCCGAGGTACTGTCCACCGGGAGACACCAGATATGGTGGGTCGGCCAGAGCGGAGCCCGTGAAGCAAAGAACCAGAAGAGAGGCTAAAAGAACGGTTTTCATATGTCCTCCTTGTCTTTGATGGTGTAGGGTGCAATGCACTCCCAACACGTTCCGTTGAACCGCCGTCCATACGCCAGGCACAGCGGGCACTCCCCACGATCCACTTTCACAGCATGTAGCCTGATAATGCCCTCTCGCAGAGCATCCACATCGATATAGTCAACCAGCATGCGACATCCTCCACCTTATGAAAAAACTTAGCAAGCCCAAACACACCCACACCACAATCCCGGCCACCGCTCCGTAGATCACACCTTCGACGGGAGTAAAGTCCTCCAGGTACTCTTCTTCGCGGTACTCGGGGCAGATGTGACCCGAGCCGTCCTCGAACAGATGCCCGCACAACGCGCAAGACACAATCGGACGGTGACTCTCGTCATCCCAACACTCCATCGGCGCCCCCTTCTTCCGGGTCTTTTTTGTTATGTCCGCCGTTCCCCTTGCGCTGGTCGAACCGTCGGGGGTCACGCTTGATATCCACAGCGCAGGAGATGGCATCATAGACCGAATAAACAAACCTTCTGAACTGTGGCTCCATGAACCGCCTCCGGATCAGCTCACGATCCGCCAGCTTGCGGATCGTGTAAGGGGGGAGGCCGGAGATGTACGACACCACCTCCAGCTGTTCGTATTCGTGAAAGTCCACGTCCAGGGTGATGGACATCGTCTGCTTCTTCTCCGCCACGCTATCTCCTTTTTCGTTTCGGCACAATCGTCTGCACGAAGCGGACGCCGGGCCACCGACCCTGATCCTTGAAGGTGCCAGCCGCACGGTTCAGGAAGGTCTGATTGGGTGTGACCGCTTCCTCCGGAACCGTTCCCGCGGCAATGGCCGCGCACAATTCCTGAACGCTGTACACAGCGGCCTCCCACTTCGGGACGGAAGAGGTCAGCTCGCCGGGAGCGGCGCTGTCCACCGTCGCCCGGACGTCCTGTGCGTCCTGTTCGAGTTTTGCGCGCTCTTCCGGATCTTCCTCCATCGCCGCCCGCTCCTGGACCTCGGCGCGCATCCGGGCGGTCTGTTCATCGGCCAACTGTCTCTTCCGGCGCTCTTCCTTGACTAGAAACGCTGTCATGAACGACCGGCACCGATCTTCTGCGTACTGCCTTGGCTTCTCGAACTTGTTCTTCTGCGCGCACGCCTCCTTGTGAGTCTCGTGCGCCTTCTTGATGATCGGGTCGAACGTGTCGCCTATGGCTTTCTTCATGTCCATCAGAAAGTCCAGAAACACCTCCAGATCCCGGTACTCTTCAACGCTGTTCGGCTCGGCCAGTGCGGAATTGACTTCCGCGATTTGCTGTTCCACAACTTCTGTCTCCATTCGATCCTCCTTGGTTGAGTGTTTGTTTCGATTACAATGTTATCACGTTGTGAGTCCTTTGGCAAGTCTCCAGTCCGCCACTTTCAGAACGGACAGGAAGGTGGCCATGCACGCCCGGGTGTCGTGGAACTCCACGAACACGGGGCGACCGGGCTTCAGGTACACGCACGCGGTCCGGATGGACCGGGCGCGGACCCGGTGGCCGTATTCGAGAAGCGCCGCGTAGCCTCCGAGCTGAAGCTCGTATTGCTCATACCGTCCGCCGGTCTTGAAGTCCATGACAATCAATTGGCGCTCGCAAGTCCCGACCAGGTCCAGCGTCCCCGCCAGCCGTAACGGCTCGTAGGCCAGCCGGACCTCGGGGGAAGCGATCTTGACATGGTAAATGTCCTGAAGCTGTGTGAGACACGCCAGCGCGCACTCCACCCACTCGGGGGTCAGCTCCTTCTCCCACCGCGCCATGCCCACCTCATCGTCTCGCAGGACGGCTTCCAGGTACTTGTGGACCATCGTCCCGTTCAGCGCCGCCTCGGCCCCGGACGGACCGCCCGTGTAAGAGCTGACACCCCCCATCGCCAAGATCTGCGTCACGGAGCGGAGCTTTTGATCGTTCAGCATGTACGCGTGAGCGCCTTCGTCAAACGTCAGGCCGGGGGCCAGATCCTCGCCGCTTGCGAGTTTTTCCAGAAACGCTTCAGCGCCTTTGTCCATTTCAATTAGCACAGCTCACCCCCTTCATGTAGTCCAGCAAAACATCCTCCACCGACTTCTTCGTCTTGAGCGCCGTCTCGACCATGTCGTCCACGGTGTCCTCCATCCGAATCGTCCACTCCGTCAATTGATTGGTGCCACCCGGTCTGTAGAGCCGTCCACGGGTCTGAACATACGTCCCGTGCGACCAGGGCTTCGAAAGCCACACCAGATGGCGCCCTGCGCCTTGCAGGTTAAGACCTTCGCCCATACTCGCCGGATGCCCGATCAGCACAGTCACCTTCCCGTCCCTGAAGTCCGTGCAGAGAGAGGACGGGGAGAGCGCGTTCAGGTGCCGGGGTTCAAAACCAGCCTCCCGGAGAGAGGCGTCCAAGGCATCCCGCTCGGCCTCGAAGTGCGTCAGGATAAGACACGGCTCACCCTGAAAAGAGCTGACCAGCTCTACACAAGCGTCGATCTTCGCAGTGTGAAGCCACTCGGCCCCCTCGTTCTCCGTGTAGAGAAACCCGGAGGCGATCTGTCGGAGCTTGCTGACCTTGACCGCCGCGTTCGAGGCCACGATCATCCCCTTCTGAAGCTCCACGACAAAGTTTTTCAACATTTTCTTGTAGAGGATTCGGGCCTTTGGAGGCAGATCCAGCGCCACATCCACCTGCTCCAGCTCGGGATAGCCTCCGCCCATAAACTCATCCGTCAGGGTCATGGACCACGCGCCGAACGCCTTGGTGATCTCTTCGTAAGCACCCGGCTTCAGGATGTAGTCCATATAGGTGTGCCGATAAATTTGATGACAGTAGCGATTTCGGAACCCGCTGATGGTTTTTCCGAACACTTTCTCGTGGATCATGTAGCCCAATGCGAATAAGTCCATCACGGAGTTTGGAGCGGGTGTCCCGGTCAGGAGCCAGCGTGCGTCGAAAGAGTCCCGCCACGGCTTTAACAGCTCGAACCGCTTGCTCGCATGGTTCTTGATCCGGTGCGCCTCATCCAGCACCAACACCTTGAAGTCATACTCCATCAACCGGGTCAGCTCTTTCAGCATGTCGTAAGCCAGCACGACGATATCCGCATTGTGAACCGCGCCTTTTTTCAGGAGGTTGTCCCGTTGCGCCGGAGTACCGGCGAAGAGGACGACCTTGAACGGTAATCCCCACTTCTCGACCTCCTGCTTCCACGAGTTTGCGGCCACCAACGGAGGCGCGACCACCAACATCTTCCCTCCGAACGCGTGTTTCCATATCTTGTAGGCGTGCAGGATAATCGCCGTTTTTCTTCGCCCCATCGGCAAGCACAGAGCGCCGTATCGATTAGATAGACACCATTCCACAGCCACTTTCTGATATTCCGCCAGTTCCATCCACCACCCTCCTGATTTGTGAGACTTCGTCCACTACATGAACATCCAACCCAAGCGCCGACAGGCTCGACAAAAGCGCCTCCTGATCCGGCCTTGGCTTCTTCCCTTTTTGTTTCAGCTCCACAAACACCACCCGACCGCCTGGGAACAGACAGATCCGGTCCGGAACCCCGCGACGTCCGGGGGAGACAAACTTCAAGCACAACCCGCCTTGCTCCTCGACCTCGCGCACAAGGGCGCTTTCAATCAGCTTTTCTCGCACCGGGCTTTTTCCCTTTCTTCGCGTCCGGATGGATCTGGTCCGGGAACACGTTTTTAAAGTCCGAAAGATACGCCCGGAACCGGACGGGGTTGTCTTTCTTCAGCGTGAACAACATCCCCGCTTTCAGGCTCTCCCGCTGATGCAGGGCGTTCGCGCGGAACAGGTCGATCCGGTGCTTCGGGAACGCGTGATCGATCAGATACGCGCACGCCTTCTCGGTCTCCATCACGGTCTCCATGAGCATGGGATAGCCACCGTAAAGCGCGATGGTCTGGAACGCCAGCGCTGCGGGCGCCCACGACTCGAGCATCTTCCGGTTGAACCACGCGGCGCCGAAGATGCCGCCGGGCAGAAAGAAGTACAGAGACGCCCACCTGGGGAAGTCCAGCTCCTTCCAAAACGGTCGGGGGGTGAACAGGTGCGCGCCGACGGGCATCATCCGCTGTATGAACACGGAGCGCGCCTCCCACCCGAGCTTTTCGGAGACGCTATACACCGTCCCGCCCTGCTCCTGGTCCGGGAGGATTCCTGTATCATCCTCAAAGAAATTGATTGGCTTTGTCCGGACCGTGGCAGTCGTTTCCTGCAAGTAGTCCGGGCCTCGACGCTCTCCATAATAACTGCCGTTTTTGAGCTTCATGCCGTTCAAGACTCTTTTTCCTTTTTGACCGCCGGGAACGGTCTTTTTCCCCGGCTCTTTTTCCTCGCTCATTTCCACGCCTCCATCTCGGACCACCGGAACCCGACCTTGCCGCTCGACAGCATCGGGACCGTGGACCACTCAATCCTCATGGCTTCTTCGAGCCGGGCCATGTTCTCGTCAGCGCAATCGATTGGCGATGTCACCACCAACTCGTCATGCACGGCCAGAAGAACTCTAGCCCCGCCAACCAGAACCATCGACGCTCTCAAAAGAGCTTCCTTGGTAATGTCCGCCGCCGACCCCTGGATCAGCGTGTTCAACATTTTGTATTCGTAAGTCTGGACCGTCCGGGAGACCCCCTGCTGGACCACCTTGGCTTCCTCGCAGAAGTACCGGCGACCGCCAATCGTGTAGAACGGCTCTTTTCGAGCCGCGCGCATCTTAAGGTCGTCCCGCAGATCCCGGATATCCGGAAGAAGCTCATAGTAAGTGTTCACGATGACGCGCGCCTCGGACTCACTGCACTCAAGCCTGCCAGCCAGGGATCTCACGCCCATGCCGTAGAGAAGGCCGAAGCCCAAGCGTTTCACCGCGTCCCGATTCATCTGGAACCCGGCTTCGCCCATCATCTTGCGGACCATCTCGTGCGGGTCCATGCGGGGATCTTCGCAAAACGCCTCGAACAGCTTCCCTTGCTCGAAATGCGCCAGAAGCCTGAACTCCTGCGCGTCGTAATCCCGGACCAGAAGAATCCCGTCCGGGTCTGGAACGAAACAGGATCGAAGGTTGGGAAGATGCGTGACAGGTCGTTTGGGGATGTTCAGGAGATTGGTCCCGGTCGTGGACATGCGACCTGTGCGAGCGCCCACGCCACCGCTTTCCCCCTCGGACCGGGTCTGGTTCCAGTGCGGGTGCAGAATATCGTGCCCGCGCCAGGACTCGAGGAACGTGGAGAGGTAGGTGGAGCCCTGTTTGTGGATTGCCAGTGATTCTTTCACCTCCGGAATTGTGATCAGCTTTTCCAGAACCTTGTAGCCCGTCTGCTTCCTGCCGGTGGGTGTCCGAAGGTTCTCCCATTTCTCGCTATCCATGACGCCGGAGTTTTCCAGGAGCTTCGCCAGCTTGAGGCCGGAGGACAGATCGTCAGAGCTTCCGCCGATCAGTTTACCAAGAAAACTTTCCGCGTCGATCACACGGTCCGCCACCTCGCCAATCAATTGCTCGACCATTTGCGAATCGACCGGAACGCCCTGAACCTCCATCTCGTGTAAAAGATACGACAGATCCCACTCCCGGCTGTAGGACTTCGTAAACTTGTCCCTCCAGGAAGAGGCCTCTTTAAAGCACCAGTCAGACAAAAGCCTACAATTCAGAACGTCATCTTCAAGATACGGCTTGACCACCGAAAATGGCATCTCGGCAATACGCGCCCGAAAATTGCGCCCACTCCCAAAATGCGCCTCCGCCCACTCCTTCAGATCCTTGTCGCTTCGGAAAGACGCCCCTGTCAGATCGCGCACCAGGTTTTTCAGGTCCATCCGGGGGGAATAGGGAGCGCAGAGAAAAGCCATCAAAAGAGTGTCCCATGCGGGAAAGAGGCGGTAAGGTATACCCACCAGCTTGCACATGACCTTGAGGTCAAAGGACACGTTATGGCCGACGAACACCGCATCCGGCTCGGCCAGAAAAATTTTGCACGCTTCGACCGCTTCCGCCCGGTGCGCCGGATTGCTGTCCGGGTGCCCCCAGTCCAAAGTGTGAAGGCCGCCAGACTCAATACACCAGCCCATAGAGACTGCGTCCGGGACGGACAAGGGGTTGTCCTTGTCGATTGCTTGTGTTTCAAAGTCGATAAAAATGCGTATGCCCACCGTCCAACCCTCCGTAAGAAAAAGGGCCTCCGAAGAGGCCCGCTCGTTAGAATGCCCGAGACTTCCGAGCCGGTGGGGGTTCGTACCCCGAGACGTCCAGAGGTGCAAGGATCTCGTCCCGGTGCGTTTTCAGAAGAGACAGGATGTGCTTCTGCTCTTCCACATCAGTAATGGGGGTTGAAGGCGTGATTCCTACTCCCTGAAACTCGTTCAGGGGTTCGGAGACGACCGACACGTTCATGAACGGCACGGGTCCACGCTTGGAGAGCCCTGCCAGAATGCGCAAGCATCGATTGATCGATGTTGGCGGGACACGGAGACGCCAGACGGAGCTGTCCGACAGATCCAGAATCAGGAGCCGAAGAGAGTTGCGGCACGCCTTGCCGCGCCCGTTCGGTGCGCTCTCAAACTCGTTTTGCGGACACGTTGCACATGTCTCACTTTGCGGAACAGGAACCTCGGCGGTGGGAGCCATCTCGTCCACGCTTCGAGCCACGGCAAAACAAGCGGGTGCGGATGGATGACCTTCCACATAAGGGCGGTCATAGAACACGTTCTCGAAAGACCAGTCCAGAACGACGCCGACAATCTCACGGGTCGGTGGGTAGCCGTCACGGACAAAGCCGTTGATTTTGCTGTTGGTGATGGTGGGAACTCCACTAGGGAGCGTTACAGACTGACCTTGGGCCAGGAGAGTGTTCAGGATCTCGGTCTCTTCCGAGGACAGGACAAGGTCCGTTACGGGAGAGGCGCCCTCGACAGGTGCCGGTTTCGCTTTTGGTGCGCTTCTTACCACTCTTTCCACCTTCTCCTGTGCTTTCTCCACGACCGAAGGAGCAGGGGCTTCGACAACCTCAACAGGAGGGGTGTTCGCGTTCTCGACAGGAGGTACAGTTTGTTCTTGCATTTTCTTACGCTCGGCAATAATTTCTGCCACGGATCTTCCCATTTGGACCTCCACTTTAAACGTGATCTCATCAACGACCGAACAGCCGGTCACATTGTTACGTTACTACATCAGTACTGACTTGTCAAGCCGTACCGAGCTTGGGAGGATGGGCGGAATAGTACGCGCTCCAATCCCCCGAAGGTGCTTTAGCCCATTTCTCGTTGTTGTGCAAAGACGCCATCACGACGTTCCCGCGTCCTGCCAGCCATACCTGCGGATGGACACTCCCGGACAGCACAAGCCGTACCGACCCGAAAATCACGCGGGACGAAAGCGGGCGTTGTGTGCGAAGCGGGTCGTAGGCCAGCCGAAGATCCTCCGCCGTCCACAAGTCCACGCAATCAGGACGGCTCGCCAGCTCTTTCAAGAACAGCTCAAAGTCCGAACGGCTCTCCGCCTGGAGGGCCTTCTTCGTCTGCGTGGATGGGGCGCGGTCTTTCGAAGAATGTGTACTCAAATCTCGCGTCAAAAACATATTCATCAGTGCGGACGCCCCTCCGTTCTTCGCCCACGCCGCAAGCTGGCGATAAAAGGCGGGGGGCTTCGGGACGCGTGGGAACTCGATTGCAAAAAACCTCCGGTCCGAGTCCGACAGCATCAGCGGAAGAGCGTGGTTGGACAGAAAAATATACGCCCGTGAATCCTCGATGACATAAGAGGGTGAAAACTTCTCTTCCACCGTCTGAATCTTTTGCGTGATCAAGGCCTTGATCCGGTCCATCTCGCGCCGGGAATCGACTCCGGTAATCTCTTCGCCCACGACCAGATGTTTGTGCGTCCACCGTTGGTTAAACCGGCTTGTCAGGTCTTGCTCGCTCACCCACGCCGTATTGTCCGGACCAATCAGCCTCTCCAGAATCTCGCACAACAGGGACTTCCCGATCCCTTCAATTCCCATGATCAGGATCGCCGTGTGCGGCTTCTCGGAGGGGCGCTGAAAAAGACCCGCGCACCAATCCAACAGAAACTTGCGCTCTTCATCGTCCGGGATCGCCCACTCGATAAACTCGTCGAACAGCGACGTGTCGCCGGGGTGCGGCGTGAGCGGGAATCCTTTCCACAGGTTCAACACCCCGTCCGTCTCGCGCGGTGCGCCGGGGCGGTAGGCCAAGGACGTCATCTCTCGCCTGCCAGGGTGTGATATAAAGTACTTGTACGCCGGAACCGACTTCCCGCCGGAACCAATCAATTGATTGGCTGTTCGCTCCATCCACTCCGCCGAGCGAAAAAACCGTCCGCTCTCGACGTCGAACACGGCGCCCACGTCCCGAATGTAGATCATCCGCTCGTTCAGACCCTTGATCGGATCTTCTTCGGAGGGTGTCGCGCCGGTGGGCGTGGAGGGTGTCGGAGTCCACGCCTCTAACAAGGCGCTCCGGACCGCCTCGTCGCCGTCCTGCTCCAGCCAGTCGTCAAGCCCTCGCTTTGCGCCGAGGTTCGATTGTGGGACCGTAAAAATGCGAACCGTAGCACCACGCTCGGAAAGGTGTCTTGAAAAGCGTGTAGCGGCCTCCCTGACACGCACGTTCGCGTCATAGTCCGAATCGTACACCAGCAAAACGCGCCTTTTGTTCCAGGACACCGGCTCCAGATCCTCGGGGGAGCGCCAATTGTCCACGCCGCCGATTCCCACGGTGGGGATGCCCGCTTTGCACGCGCGAAGAGCTTTCTTCTCCCCCTCGGTGATCACCAGGGCGTCCTCGCTTCGTCCGGCCAGCGTCGCGGACGCAAGCTCCGGGGTGTACCACCGACACCCGGACCCGACAGGTTGCCAGTAGCGGGGCGTCGCGCCGTCCAGAAACCGGACCCGGAAAAACGATCCGCCGGGATACGCGATCAAGTAACCCGGTCGGTCCGGGCCACCCATCTCGCGCACCTCGGTGGGCGTGACCAGATAAAACTCCGCGTCCGACAAAGACAGACCGGAACGGGACAGATCCGCCAACGCCCGGTCCGCGATATCCGTTTGTTGAGAGTTTTTAGACTTCTTCAAAATCGCCTCCTTCTCCACTTCTTACCCTCCCACTACTTGCCCAAAAACAGACTCACTTTTTCACCCGCGACGGCCTTGCGCCTTTCCTGCGCGCGTAGAGCCGCATGGCGATATCATTGGGTAACACTTCCGCGCCGTAAACTTGACGGAGGTATTGCGCGATCTGGACTTGAGTATAACCGCTTTCCAGCATCTCCAGAATCTCGTCAAAATGATCGGTGATGATCTGCGCTTTTTCCATCTTCTTCTGCGGTACGTTTTTCACTTTCCATTCTTCAGCCCGAATACTCATTTTTTCTTCTCCTTTTTCAGTTTAGTCTTGGTCCGACTCAATCTCGGTCGGGGGGATTGGGTACTTCCAATCACAACCATGTTGTTCACGCTTCTTTTCCGCGGATTCTTCAGAATGATAAAGAGAGGTCTGGAAAAGTGCGCTATTTCCTCTTCCAAAAACCCACTGCCACTTCTTGACCTTTACTTTTTCTATCTCCCACTCTTCGGAGGAAAGCGCCGCCCAGTCCAAAAACGCAACCGTACACTCGATATCGTATTGAACTATAAGTTTACCCTCTGCCTCACGGTAGCGGCCACAGCCCCACACCGCGATCTGACCTTGTTTCATCAGGGGCAAAACTTCTTCAAACTTCATGGTTTCTCCTTCTCGATCTTACGGATCTAGACGTTTAAATTCGTAGATTTCAAGAGATAAATAAGGTGCGAATCTCAAAAGATCCCCTAATTCCGCATACCGGCACACTGTCACATCCCACTCAATCCGACCCTTCCTCCTGAACAACCATTGGTATTCCGGAGGCTCCGGCTTGGGGGGTGAGACAATATGCGGATCAGCCCAGAAGAGGGAAGGGTGCTTGTCACTAGCGGCCAACCTTCCCTCTGGTGTGTAAGAGGCCATACCATGATCCGTAAAAATTGGATACGTACTTTCCAGTTTAATATCGGCCACTGTTGTCTCTCCGTGCTGAATCGTCCACACCTTGTCACCGACTTTTATTCCTTGCTCGATGTAATTCATAGTTTCTCCTTTCGCCAATTGATTGTTTAACTACTGCACCGCGTTCCAAACCGCCCACAGCGCGTAACACACGCCCGACAGAACCGCCAGAAGGATCAGCCACAAGGCGAATGTCAGGAACCGGAGGGACCAAACCCCCTCCGGCCAGACGATAGCGGCTACGGCAGAACTGCCGACAACGAACACCCATAAAAGCTCCAGAACGTGTGCCATGATCGCCTCCTTATGAGTGCTGGATCTTAGCCAGATGTTCCCGCGACGCCGTAACAATCGATTGGCTCACGTCCTTCTGGATCTCCATCATGCGCTCGGGTGTCAGCCCAACCGAGCGTGAGAAAGCCTGCAACATCCCGTCTGACAGATCGAACATTGTGGCCACCACGGCAGGAGGTTCTTCCTGCTCCATGAAGTCCGGGGGGATCTGTCCGGACTCCGCGAGCGCGCGCGTGGTGGTGGCCAGCCCGTAAAAAGACCACGCGCACAGAACCGCCGCGATTCTCTCTTCGTCGGGGCGCGTGCCCCAGTCGCCGGTGCATTTTCCGGTGGGGGCCAGTAAAGTCTCAAGGAAGGAAGTGAGTTGTTGTGATGCGAAGCTGTCGTTTTTCATGATGAATCTCCTTTTTGATTGGGTTTAGTTGGTTTCGTCTGTGCGCCTTAGTCGTGCTGGAGTGGCATGATCACAAACTCCCGATTGCCGACCGTCAGGTAGTAGGGAGTCTGTGCCCGCAAGTTATCGCTTGGGAACGGAGCGCGTGAGAACACACAACGCAGATTCTTGTTGGCGACCAAATACGGAGTGGAGAGGACGGCCTGAAGTTGCCTCACCGGAAAAGAAAGAGGGATGCACGGAGTGCTTGAAGGTTCTACCAAGACCGGAACCGTTGCCGACCACGACCCACCGGACAGGATGCAATTGATTGATCCACCTTCAGGAAGGTCAGCGGTCCAGTCCAGGCGGACCTTACCTTTGGCGTGCGCCAGCGCCTCGGACATGTCCTTGGCTATGAAATAGAACAGCTCAAGCCGCTCGGATGGGTCCTTGAACGCTTCTTGCCAATTGGGGTAGAGCTTTCCACCCTTCTCATGCGCGTGGATCATGGCGTGGCCGTCGGTGTAAACCACGCCAACGCGCCCGGTTTCTTCCTCTTCGTACACGCAGACGCTATCCAGACTGCCTTTCGTGGGGAGCTTCTTGATCATTGCCGCAACATCCAGAATCGCTTGCCGGGAAAGCACGATTTTAGCCATTTCATCCTCCAGGGAAAGTGTGAGTGAAAAAGCGCCCCGACCACCGGGGCGCGGGAGTGTTAATCCTCGATTGCCAAAAGCTCCAAGATGACCTGTTCTCCAAGGACGCGCTGGAGTTTGGCGTTTTGTTTCTTGACAGTGTTATAGACTTTCAAATCGCTGATCGAATCCGGGTTCATACCCAAATCCCCGCAGAACGCCTCGAAGGAGCTGATATCCAGCGAGAGATCGTAGCGGAAAGATTCAAGGGCTTCTGCCACTGTCGGACGTGCGCCTTGATGCGCGTAGCCTTTTGAGTAATAGAAAGAGTAAGTGCGGCAATGACGTGTGCGATGCCCAACCACTGTAGGGACAATAAGAACGCACTTCCAATGGTCCATTGGGCGGCCATTGTTGGAGTGATCAGGACGTGCGATTACAGACTCGGCATCCAAACGGAGTGCATGCTTGTATGCCAATGATTGGTAGGGGTTTTCCATTTTCTCTTCTCCGGGTTAGTGGTTTGTGCGTGATTCTCAAGTCTTTGGGGCTGACCGAGTCTCGCCTATCTCGGGATTGTGAGACTGTCCGCAATGGACCAGCCAAACTTGATGACTACACACTATCACACATAACGGCCAATGTCAACAATGAGAGTTTTTGGGGCGGGAGCCGAGTTTTTTGGAGGGGGTGTTTTCCAGGAGGACGGCATAATTTTCTGCAAAACATGCCAGAACGGAATGGGTGAAAGTGTCGCTTTTTTACCACAGTTTGGGACTCTGGAAAGTTTTCGTTTTTTCAAAAGTCGCCTAGAAAGGCGTGAAAAAGGCATATTTTACTTAAAACTAGGGGAACGGCGGAGGGCTCTAGGTGAAGTTTTTTGAAAAGTTGCCTAGAAATGGTCTAGTAGTCCTTTTCTAGCTTATTTCAAAAGGACTTGCGCCTCTCTCTAGGCTTCTAGGCGAGAATCGCAAATCTTTTATATATATCTAGTATATAACCATATATGCCTTATATATATATTTTATATTTAAATAGAAAAATAAAAACTAGAACCGAGCAAGCCATATACTAGCTGGTCAAAATAACGACTAGGGCATCTCTAGGTCAGTTTTTATCAAAGATTGGCCTAGAATGCAGAAAACGGGCGGTTTGGCGTGGGATATCCCCCCCTACCCCCTACCCCGTGAAGGGTGAGGGTTCGAGGTGGGTTTTTTATTGGTCTAGGAGTGACTGGATAGCTTGCCGGACCGTGTCTTTTGTGTCTTGGTTCTTGATGATGATATCGTAGTCAAGGTCGGCATCAGCCGGCAGGTTATCTACGGAGTAGCCAAGCCCTCTGTCCCAATCTTCTCTTGCTTCAGTGTCTATCACGCTTTTGATACACGCAAACGTGGACGTGCGCGGAAAACTTTTGTGAGAAAGTATTTCCAGTGCGTCATAGTCCGAATCTTCGGTTTTGAGGTGTAGCGTCATCAAATGGATGGTTTTTTCATCTGATTGTGTAGCTGTAAAGATCCCACGCACAACGTTCAGTGAATCGATAGATACGCTGTACCCCGATTCTGTCAATTGATTGATTCCGATTGATAGCTCTGTACAGATTCCAGCAAGTCTATCTGTAGTCTCTGTACAACCGAGATTGCACTGAATGCCGATTCTACAAGGCTTGTAAGTCTTGCGCTTTTTGTGCGTGTCGTAAGGCTCCTGACTGTATGACTGATACCTGTCCAGATTCAATGTTCCCTCGTATCCTGACCGTGCTTTGTAACGCTTTTTCGCTGTTGGTTCGCCAATCGATTGACTTATTTCGGCCTTTGGCCATACTCCAGTTTGTTGAGCGTTCATGTACTCTGTATGCGTGACACTGAAAAACTTTTCAGTCTCTCCACCTACATACCGGAATCCGCCCCTTGAGTCTTTCCACGTGAAAAACGCTTGCAGTGCGTTTGCGGAAAGGTTCAAGTACGTTTTTTTGATGACGTTCGCTTTTTCGCTTTTCATCAATTCCCCCTTTCCTGCGCTGTCCAGTCAAGGAAATATGTCTCTTGTACGGATTCCAAAGTCTCTCCCGCCTTCATCAGCTTGTCGAAGGCTGTCAAGGTTCTTGTACTCATGATATGTTTCAACCCGCGTTTTTTAATGTCGTTTCTGGTCCTTGTCGCCCATTCAATCAATTGATTGTTGTCGGACACTAAAAGTCTTTCAAGCCCCATGTCGTAATCCATTGGCACAATCCCAGCTCTGAAACGATCCAGTGTGGCCGCATCAAGCCGGTTTCTTCCGGCGTATGTTGACGTTGCACCTACCCCGAAGGTATTCGCTGTTGCGATAATCCTGAAATCAGCGTGCATGGTGAAAGTGCGCCCTGCTTGTGGCACGAATAATTTTTTGTTGGCAAGCGCCGAATTAAGCACTAGCAAGGTATTTGGGTCAGCCGCATCAAGCTCATCAAGTAGCATCAAGCCTCCTTCACTGTAAAGCCGAACGAAAGTGCTTGCCGTATACTCAATTGCTCCGGAAGCCTTGGGTAACAAGTACCCGAGAAGATGCGATTCTGCCATACCCTCGGAACAAGATAGCATGCCAAACTCCAATCCCATTTCGCTTGCCACTTGCTCAGCTAAATGAGTCTTTCCACAACCCGCCGGACCAGTGAGAAGGACAGGAAGAGAGAGCGACAAACGCTTGTATACACTAGGAAAAGCTGAATGCGTCATTTTCGGCGCTTTTGTCTCTGTCAGGACCAGTGTCGGCATTGTCACGCCGAAAATATCGAGGATGGTATCTTTTACAAGGCTTTTCACTTGTTCCGGATCTAGATCTGGGCTTTTTGACGCTTTTTGAGCTTTTAGTGCTTGCACAAGCTCAAGCGCAAGCTTTTCAGTAGTATCAAGATCTTGCGTAGGTGCGCTTGTGGTTGTCGGTTCTGATTGTGTCTGCATTTGCGTGTTCTCCGTTCTAGCAAGGTTGTCGATGTAACATTCGATGGTTTCGGGGGAGTAGCTAGTTAACAAGTAGTTTTCTAACGCCTCTCTGCTAATTGATGTATCCCCAATATTTCCAGATAAAGCCTTTCGCAATTGAAATAATTTTGTTTTTGATAAGCTCGATAAGCCCATGTCCACTACCTCCGGAAAAAGTTAGTATTGTCCCCCCGACCCCCGCGGTCGGCGTGCATGTTTGCACTTTATCATAAATGGCGATACATAGTCAACCATGCAATCAATTGCTTGGTTTTTTGGTCATTGGTAGTCGGTTGACGGATTGCCAATCAATTGAAAAGTTTTGGCGGTTGACTGTGAGTCAATTGATTGGTTTTTTGTCGGGGTGGTGGATTGGTTTTGTAGGGTCCCAGGTCGGCACCCGGTTCCGGTTCGGCATAGGGGGGAAGCGTGAGCCATTGCCGGTAAAACAGCCACGCCCCACCAAGACGCCGGCCCTGGCAATTCGATTGCATCATCGCTATTTTACTTGACCCGCTGGTCCCGTTTTGGTGTACAGTAGAGCCGGGAGGTCGGCATGGCGACAATTCGGAACAGCAAGAAGAAAACAGGCGCAACACAGTTTGAAAAAGAGGACTTGAAGCCCGGACTGGTGGCGGCGTCCAGGAAAAAACCTGTCAAGGCCGGCTCCATTCTTTCGCACACACAGCGAGGGCTGGTCGAGCAGGTCCAGAAGATCGCCCCCGAACGCTTCGAGTTCAAGACAAAAGCGCAGAAGCTCGAGAACATCGGATGGTGGGCGGAGTGTAACCTGAACCTCAACCAGATGGCCGGCGTGATGGGTCTCCCGGTCTCCGAGTTCCTGGAGCTGATGGAGAAGAACCCGGAGATCGAGAAAGCCTATGTAACAGGCCGGGAGCGGGGAAGCGCCATGCTCTACCGCTCGGTGTACGACCTGGCGTTGTCCGGCTCCCCGGAAGGTGTCGTTCTCTACCTCCGGCTCCACCAGGGAGCCTCCCGGAACCCTCAAAACGCCCCCAACTCCCCCGACCGCGCTCCTGTCCGGACCGCTCCGGGCGTGTTCGTGGGCTTCTCGGGCGACGATGGCGCCCCCGTGATCGATGCCGAAGAGTAATCCGGCCCCTCCTGTCGAAGTCCCGCTGTTTACCATCCGTGAACGCGGGCAGGTCAACTACCGCTCCCAACCCAACAACCAGAAAAAATTCTTCGACCTGATCATGGGCGGGGTGAACGCCGGCACCCTGACGGAGATCGCCACGGGAGGGGCTATCGGTGGCGGGAAGTCCAAGAGCGTGGCCGCCGCGATTGTGGGGTTGGCGACGAAGTACCCCGGCTCCCGGCTGTACGTCTGCCGGCGGGATCTGAACGATCTTCGGGACACGCTATACAAGGACTTCTGTGCGATGTGTCCGGCGGAGCTGGTGCGAAAGCCGGCCTCGGGCCTCCGGGGGCGGACGCAGATGGCCGGCGATGTGATGTTCCACAACGGCTCCGAGGTGATGTTCCGGGAGCTGAAGGACATCTCCGGGAAGCTGTCGCTGGAGGTGAACTTCATCTTCATCGAGCAGGCAGAAGAGATCCCCTACGAGACCTATGCCACCCTGATCGGACGATTGAGGCCGTGGCCGTCGATGCCCAAGGATTCCCCGTTCCTGATGGTCATCACCACCAACCCACACCCCGGATGGATCAAGGAGCGGTTCGTGGACCACTGGCAGGAGGGGACACTCCCGCCGGGTCGGTACTTTATCCCGTTTCCCCCGTCCGAGAACGCCGACCTCCTGCGGCAGATGCCGGACTACCTGGACAACATGCGCTCGAGGCTGTCGGCGGACTGGGTCCGCAGGTTCGTGGACGGGGACTGGAACACGCCGGTGACGGGCGCGGTGTTCGTGCGGTTCGACCCGGCGATCCACCGGGTGGAGACGGTGGCGCTGGATATCCCTCCGGACGTGCCGAGAATCTGCGTGATCGATCCGCACTACGCCAAGCCGTTCGCGTGCGTGTGGGTGGCGCTGTTGCCGGACGGAAGGCGGGTGGCCTACGACGAGCTGAAGGCGGCTCCGCTCCAGACCCCCCGAGAGTTTCTGCTGGACATGCTCCGGCGGGAGCGGGCGCACCGTGCGACCACCGTGCGGAGGCTGATGGACTTTTCACTGGCGGGAATGTTACACAAGGTGAACGACGGGAAGAGTCTCAAGACGGTCATGCGGGAGATGGGCATCGAGTGGCATCCTGTGACCAAGGCTCAAAAGCCGGAGCAGATCTTCCGGATGTCCATGCTTCTGGTCCCCGGCGCCGGCATCCCGCCAAGGTTCGTGGTCGGGAAGAACTGTCCGGGACTGGTCAAGGAGTTTCAGGGCTACGCTTACCAGGAAGGGACGTTCACCCCACAGGTCCGGAAGGTGAATGACGATCTTCTGGACTGTTGTTTTTATGCGAACGCCGAGCTGGACAAGTCGATGTGGATCATCGGGTCCCAAACGCCGGACCAGAACTATGTCCGGGAGGGTTCGTTGGGCAAGCGGTTCGAGCGGGAGGTTCCGATGGTCTGGCCGGACGCCGAGCTGATGCGGAACACGAGAAAATACGAGAAAACCTTGAGAAAGCGGGGGAAATACGCAAATGGCGGACACTAGGAAACGTCGGGACGAGCGCCGGGAGCTTCCACAGGATGCGGACGAGCTGGTCACCAGGATCGAAAACTGGATATGGGACCGCGCTTACGACATGCAGGGCTATCTGGAGGAAGAAGAGGCTTCTTTGGAGCAATGGCTGGCCCGCAGACGGGTCTCCGACGACACTCTTCCCTGGGATGGAGCCTCGAATCTGGACATGGGCGGTCTCTACACGATGAGCCACGTCGAGTCGATCCACAGCCGGGTCATGCAGGTTCTCCGGCAGTCCCGTCCGTGGGTCCGCTTCGAGTCCTCGGACCCCTCGGCGGCAGAGCAGGCGACGAAGTACATCAAGCGGGTGTTCGACAAGGAGGTTCCGCTTCTAGGGTTTTGCGACGAGTGGGTGCATGACGCCCTGATCGGCGGTCTCCGGCGGGCGCGAGTCCGTTGGGTCCGAGAGACGCGGGAGGAGGCGGACGTGTTCTTTGTGTCTCTCACACCCGAGCAGGACAAGAGCGCGGGCCTCACCGACCTGTGGGCGCTGGTCTATCTGCACCTTCAGTCCCGGTACCCGAAGGCGAAGTTCGGGAAGCGCCACGAGGCCTCCGACCTTGAGGCCGGGCATGTGGACATGCGCTTCAGTCAGGACGGGAAGTTTGAGGACGGACAGGCGCGGTGGGTCCGGGAGGGCGTGCGGATCAGGATGACCGTCCGGCGACGAAAGACCGTGGAGAAAGCCCGGCTTGAGATGTGCTTGCCCGAGGACTTCTGGAAGTCGCCGGGACCGCTTCAGGACTGTCACTACATCCTGCACCGGGTCTGGCTGACGTGGGATCAGGTCGTGGACCGCGTGAACGCGGGCATCTACACCGGCATCGACCTCGAGGCCGACAAGACCGCCACCGCGGACCCTGTGAACCAGACCGAGGGCGGCGCTCCGCTGGTGGAGACCCGGAGACTGGTGGCGGGACAGGCGACGCAGGTTCCCCATGACGACCTGTACGAGTTTGTCGAGGGGTTCATTCTGGAGGATTGGGGCAAAGGCGTTCTTGAGGATCGGTTCATCACCCTGTTTCGTGGGCGTGAGAAGATCGTGAGGAACGTCCTCCTGTCTGCTGAAGGGTATCCTTGCCGACCGTTCTCGGAGATCGCCATTCAGCCGGTCCCTGGAAAGCCGGAATGGGCGTGGGGCGTTCCCGGCATGATCCGGCAGGCCGCGGACGAGGTGACAGCCCTTCATAACCTCGGGATGAACATCGCCACTATCCGGGGCATTCCGTTCGGGTTCAGGGACGCGGGCGCGGAGTGGGGCGAGGATGAGATGCAGGTGGCTCCGGGCAAGATTCTCCCGGTGGACGCTGGTGGGAGCGGGGACATCTCCCGGTCGGTTTACTTCCCCACGCTGAACGGTCAGATCACGGAGCTGGCCGGGCTTGCGGGGAATGTGGACGCGGCGGCCAAGTCCGTGGACGGCATTTCCGACACACAGATGCTTCAGGCCCCCAAGGGGCGCACCGTCGGGCAGTCGCAGATGCAACAGAACGAGGTGAATGTCCGGTTCGAGGTGCTGTTCGACCGCATTGTGGGATCAGTGGCCGAGCAGAAAGGAATCGTGTTCTTGATCCACCTCCTGATCGCTCTCTACCAGAAGTTTGGCCGGACGATGGAAGTGGAGTTTTTGAGCGGGACGCTGGCTCCTATTCCGTTCCCCCGGCTGTCGCCTTTGGCGTTCAGGGTGGACATCGACGTTCTCCAGCTGACCGAGGAAAAGAAAATGAAACGGGCGCAGGCGGTCATGCAGACCGTGATGAACCCGATGCTCCTGCAACTCAAGGTCGTCACCCCGACACAGGTTTTTAACGCCGTGAAGCACGTTCTGGAGTCGTCAGGGGTGTCCAACCCTACCGACTTCATTCAGATGCCTCCAGAGGACTCCCAGGCGTCCGTATCGCCCGAAAAGGAGAACGTCCACATGATGTCCGGAGTCCCGCAACAGGTTCACCCTGCGGACGACGACGAAGAACATCTCATTTCCCACAGATCGTTCGTGAACATGCTCGGCGACATGCCCGAAGCGAACGCCGATCCCGAATCTGCCCGGACCAATCAATTGTTTTCGGCACACATCCGGCAACATGTGCTTCAGCAACGCGCAAAACGCAAGTCTCAACAGCAATCGGTGCAGGGGCTAGACTTTACCAACCCGCAAGCTGTACCATCACCCGGAAATATGTCTTTCATACCGCCGGCGCAGGCTCCTGCACAGCCGGCGCAAGCTCCCGAACCAGTCGAACAGGGCGAGGAACAGTAAATGCGGACCGCACCGTCAGGAAATCCCGTCAAAGGCTCCGTGGTGGACTTCATGATGGACCACCCCGAGGTGGTTCTGTCCGGGTCTGTGGCGGTCCTGGTCGAGCTTTTGGACCGGGAAGAGAAAAAGGTCTTGGAAATGTTCGCGAGTTGTGGTAAAGAATCATACGAAACCGTTTTAGGGCAATTGATTGCCATTCGCCGGTTGCAGAAAGACCTGTATCTCGGAGCGAAAAAAGTGTATTCTGTCCTTCAAACCAAGGAAAGGGTTGAGCCTTGAGAAGAGTACAGCCTTTTAAAACTTTGGAGAGAGGTGTCCGGGAGAGGACGGAGAAAAGTTTTCGGTCCTCCATTGAGCGGATGGAGCGTGTGAAACCAGACGCGTGGGTGTTTGTTTTTACGGAAGGGAACCGGATCACTTTTTTGTCGGACCCAGGGCTTTCAAATTCTCACGCTGTGGGGATGCTGGAGCGGGCAAAGTTTGATCTTTTGATGAAAATGGACGCAGACTAGGAAAGGGTTGAAAATGGCATCTAAAAAGGAAGAAGATCTCCGGGCTGGCGGTCGTAAAGCCAACAAGAAGCTAGCCAAGAAGAAGTCCGACATGAAAGAAGGCGGAAAGAAGGCCAACAAAACCCTCCAGATGGAAAAATTGCTGAAAGGATAACCGATGCCGAATTATGACGGAAATCAGCAAACGGGTGAGCTTACCAAGCTCGGCGCAGGCGGGTTCGAGACTGACGGCCCTCTTTCCGGTGCAACGCTGGCGATCACCGACGCCGTGACCGCCGCCACCGCTACTGCGGGAACGGTCGTTTTGGGCGACGCTGTGGGCTTTCTCGAGATCACCTTGAACGGTGCCACTGTAAAGATCCCTTACTACAACCCATGAGGCTGACATGGCTAAACTGACGGTTCGCAAACGCAAGGATCTTCCCAAGAAAGACTTTGGACTTCCCGGCAAGAAGGCGTACCCTATGCCGGACAAGGAACACGCAAGACTGGCTAAGTCAGGCGCCTCCCGTGCGGAGAAGGTGGGGAACATCACCAGCGCACAGAAAAAGAAAATCGACGCCAAGGCGAACCGGGTTCTCAAAAAAACTTCAGCATCCAAAAAGAAAGGCTGATGAATGGCTAATCTACCTCCAGACACTTCCAACCAATCCGGCGAAGGTTCTTCCCAGGGTGATCCGATTGTGGAACCCGGCGCACCTTCTTCGCCATTTGCTTCTTCTACCCCTCCTTCCGTCCAAGATCCCGAACCGACCTCCACCGACGACATTGCTGAATACAAACGACAGCTCGAAGCGGAAAAGGCCGAGCGTGCCAAGGTCCAGCGTGAGCTTGAGCAGTTTCGGGAGGTGTTCAACACCGTCCGGGACTTCGGTCGTCCGTCCGGAGGCGCACCTGCCCCACAGGACGAAGAGATCGACGACACTCTCATGTACACGGACCCCAAGGCGTACCGGGAGAAGATCGGCAAAAAGATCACGGATCAGGTTCGGATGGAAGTTCAGAGAGACATGCAGAACACACAGGTGCGTGAAGAGCTTATGCGGGAGTTTCCCGAGCTTTCGGACCAGAACACCGACTTCTTCAGGGAGGTGGACAGAGCCTACGCGCAACAGCTTCAGAGGTTCAATCTTCCTCCCAAGACGGTGGACTTCAACCTGATACGGCTCACCGCTGAAAGTGTGGACAGACAGCGGGTCCGGAGACAACTGTCGGACGGTGCTGTGACAGACAGCAGGCCTTCGGATGCTCCCGGAGCTTCTTTCCGTCCCGCCTCGGGCCGGCGCTCCAGCGTTCAATTGACGGAAGGGCAGAAAGACTTGGCGAAAGAGCTTGGCATTTCTGAAAAAGATTACGCAGACCTTATCAGCAAGGAGAGCAATTGACATGGCAGATATCCGATTCCCAAAGACACCACTGGACGGAGTTCCGGTCCGACCGGGTTTCCGACGCTACTTCGCATCAGATAACGACGTTGACACATACCTCAATGCCGGATGGGACACCGTTAAAAACGACAAGATCAAGAACAGACACGTCCGTGACCAGGTGGTCGGTTCCTTGCACCTGATCGAGATCCCCGAAGAAAAGGCCGCCGAGTTTGACCGTTTCTACCGGGGTCAGGCCGAGCATGAGCGTGTAATGTCCCAATTGACCAAAACCAAACAGGTCCGACTTCCCGACGAAAACGAAGTTTCCGGGGAAGAGAGCGTGACGATGGAGACTTCTACGGTCAAACCGCCCGCAGAAGTGCTGGATGCCATGCGTCGAGGAAAGAAAAACTAATAAGAAGGGGGTAAAGAATGCCTATCACCGTCCCGTCGTTGATGCCGGTTCTGTCGGGCAAGTTCGATGAGTCCATTGTTATGGTGGCACCTGCCTCCGGCCAGAGCTTTCAGCCGGGACAGCTTTTGACAATTTCAGCAGGTGTGGTGAGTGCCGCCGCTTCTGCCGCTACCGCTTTTTTCGGCATTGCGATGGGTCCGGCTCTTGACCCAATGTTCGGATTCCTGAACCCGCAGATCCCGGTCATGAAGCTCCGTGCGGGAATGACCTTTCTGGCAAACCTTACAGGCGTGCTGGCACAGGACAATCTTGGAGCGCAGTACGGGGTCGTCGTTCTGTCGAACGGCATTTGGCAGGTCAATCAGTCCAACACCACCAATCTGGCGGTCGAGGTGATAGAGATTCCCCAAAATCCGGGCATTCTTCCGGCTGGTGGAATTGGAGACACTAACGCTTGGGTAAAAGCCGCATTCCTGGCTTCAGCCGTATCCTAACAACAAAGTGAGGTGAGATAAAATGGCTTCTACACTCAACGTCTCTAGTTTTAGTCGTGAAGTTTACCCGGCGCTTCGGAAAGTGATTTTCGACGAGTTTGACACTTACGACTTGCAGTTCAAAAAGATCACCAACAATCGTCCGACAGATCGTTGGTACGAAGAGTTCACCACAGAAGCGGGTCTCGGACTGTTCGAGCAGACCGGGGACGGAGAGGACTACATTCCGGACCAGATGTTCGATGGTTTCTACACCAAGGTCCAGCTCTTCAAGTTCACCAAGATGTTCCGGGTCTCCGAAGATCTTATGCGCTTCGGGAAGTATGTCACAATGGGGAACCGGGCCAAGAACCTTGGCCGTGTCGGCAACACCACCATGGACATCCTCGGTCATGTTCCCTACAACCAGGGCTTCACACAGGTTCTTTCCGACGGACAGCCACTTTTCTCCCTTTCTCACCCCGGCTTCCCCGGCAACTCCCTGTCCTTGAGCAACGTCCTGACCACCCAAGCGTCGCTCTCTTACACGTCTTTCAACGCGGCTCTCACACAGATCCGCTTGCAGACCGACTACAGAGGCAACATCATTCGCTTGAGACCTCGAAAACTGGTTGTTCACCCTGCCTATGAGCTGACCGCAAGGGAGATTCTCAAGTCCTCCGGGCGCCCAGACACCGCCAACAGGGCTGACAACGAGCTGAAAGGTATGGCAAGCGGAATCGAGCTGGTGGTGGACGAATTTATCTCCAGCCCCACCATGTGGTTCATTCTGTGCGACAAGTTCGAGGTGTACGCCTTCCAGCACGGCGGACTTCAGACCGACACAACCGTGAACCCCTTCAACAAGGACAATCTGGTTTTCGGTCGGTTCTATATGTCCACCGGCGCACCTGACTGGTTGGGAACCTTCGCAGGGAGCGCCTAAAATGGGCATGGGGCAAGTCACACGTATTCCATTGGCGTGGCCTCAACAAACTGTTACAGCCGCCGCCGGCACTCTTGCCACAAACGACGGTGAGACCTTCGGGAGCATTCCGGGGGGTTTACTCCACGGAGCGGAGAAGATCGGGTTTTTCCTGAACGTCTCCGCACTTTCCGCATCCAATACGCTGGACGTCTTTCTGGACGGGTCTATCGACGGAAATAACTTTTCTTCCGGCGGCGAAGTGGCTAAATTCTCGGTGACAGGGCCGGGCGTCTATTTTGTAGCGTATAACGGAAGCCCGGTTTCCTTGTTCAAGGCGTCTTACTCACAAAGCGGCGCCTCTCCCTCGGCAACGCTTACCCTGGGGGTGGAAGCCTCTACGCAGTAAAGCCCGGAGGTTTTCATGCTCAGCACTTTTCAAGATTGCTATATCACTGTCCTCAATCGCTGTGGGCTTTCGGTCACTGCTCCCGTCTATGTGACCGAAGCCCAAACGGCGGTCAACCAAGCCTATCTCACGATCCTTTCTTACCGCAAATGGCCTTTTCTCCGGGACACTGCACACTTTGAAACCACCCCGTTCATAACGGGTGGTGTCGTGACCGGATCTGCCGGCAGTGTGGACGTCACGGGTGTGGGGGTCAACTGGACCGGGGCGTCTAGCGGGTGGCAATTGATTGGCACCAACGACATGACGATTTACAACGTGGTTTCTGTCAACCCCTCCACGGGTGCGATGGTCATCGACCGTCCGCTCACCGCCGACCTGAACACCTCCGGCTATTGGCTGTTCCCCCTGACCTACCCGGTGCCGGCCAATTGCGACACGCCGATCAGCGAGAATCTTTTCATCCCGCAACGGCAGAAGCTCCGGTACATCGAAGAGTGGGACATGCGCCGTCGCCTCATGAATCCCGTGTTCTCCGAGCCACGCCTGTGGTCGGTCTTTTTCGGCGGGACAGGTCAGCCCTCCATCGTTTTCCATCCGATCCCGGACAAGGTGTACGCATGGGACTTCCCCTATTCGATGGTCATCCCCTCTTTGGTGAACCCATCGGACTTGCTGGTGATCCCCGAACCCTACCGGATGGCCGTGGTGGAATTGGCGCTTGGTTATGTGTACTCGGATGTCCTGAACATGCTGGACATGGCGGAAGCGGCGCAGTCCCGAGGGAAGAATCTTTTGCAGGAGATGGGAAGGCGGTACTCCACCGTTATGAGCAACCCGTATTTCCAGCCTTACAAGTTCCGCAGACGGCTTAGGAACACCGATCCCGCTATTGTCCGCATGACCTGGGAAGATACCTGATGCCCCGTCCAGCGTGGGCTTCTTATCCTTTCAGCTTTTCCAAAATGGGCGTGGATACCCGTCAACCTGTGTTCTCTCCCACAGCCGAGGGGTTCGCCGACTCCCTGAACGTCTATTTTACCCTCCGGGCCAGTCTCAAGACACGTCCCGGCACGGTGTACCTGACCGCAGATTTCCCCTCTACTCTTCAGGCGGACGGTGCGTTCGACCTGTGGCTGTCCAACAACCAGCACTTTTTAATCTCCGTCCAGAACGGGGTTCTCTACTCTTACGACTTCTCCACCTCCGCATGGACTCCGCTGTCCGCCACCGTCCCCACCGGCCTGACCCTGACTTTCTCTTCAGCGGCAGGATCACTTCCAGCGGGGACGTACAGCTATTGGGTCACTATGACCAACCAACAGGGTGAAACAACGGTGTACGGCCCTGTGGCGATCACCACGACCGCCACTGGAGAGGTGTCGGCGGCGATCACAGCCAACCTGCCCGCAGGACAGTACGGATTCAACCTCTACAGAAGCTCGGCAGGGACGCTCGCCACAGCCTATCTTGCGGTGTCCGAGACGGTCCAGAACACACCGTCGACTACTCTTGTGGACACAGGCAGTTCCAGTCCGATCATCGCCCCCACCACCAACACCGCCCAACTCACGCCCGGAAAGCCTGTCAATTTCGCTCTTCTGGAGAACGTGCTGGTGTTCGGGAACGGGTATGACCACAATTGGGGCTTGGACATGACGCAAGGGTTCGTTTACAACCAACTCTTCGATCTGAACCAGCAGTTCCCCCCGTGCCAGTACTTTGTCACGCACCAGGAGAAGATCTACGCTTCAGGGAACAAGAGCTTCCCCGGCCAGACACCGCTCCCTTCTCGGGTGTTCTGGTGCGCCGCCGACAACCCGAGAGACTGGACCACCTCCGGAGACGCGGGCTTTGTGGACGTGGAGAAGGGCGTCGGCGGGGTCGTGGGTCTCGGCACCTACGAAGAGAACGTGTGGATCTTCAAGGGCGATGCGTACCTTGGCATCTACCAGCTCTCCGGAACGACCTATAACACCTATGTCCTTTTGCCGATGTTCAAGTTCCTGACGGGCTTTCACCGGACGATCCTGCCTATCGGCAACGACCTTCTCTTTCAGGGCTTGGACGGCATCTATTCGCTCAAGCGGCTGATCAGTTTCGCCGGAGAGATTAACCAGTCCCGCATCTCGAACCCGATATGGGAGAATTACTCCACCCTCCCGCTGTCATCTATGGCCTCCGGGTGCGGGGTGTGGTACGAGCCGGAGAACATCGCCGTGTTCTTCGTGGACTCCACCGGAGGCGGGTTTCTGGACAAGGCCTACGTCCTTTCGCCCCCCTTGGACACGGAGTTCTTTGTCGGACAGGGCGTTTACAAGTGGTCCACCTGGGAGCTTCCTCCTTGCTCTTACGCATTTTTGTATTCGTCCACGGCGGAAGGCACCTTTTCCATCGCTTTGTGCGGGACAGACACCGGGACAGGGAATGCGGCGCTTCTTCAGACCTCGCAAACAGACACAGACGCAAACGGCGCGGTGTTCCCGGCGTACATCGACACGCAGTTTTTGTACCTCGGCCAGCCCGTGACCTCGAAACTGGTGCGGAACCTTCTCACTACGTTCTATTCGCTTGGTGAAGTCCTGTTTCAATTGACGGACTACGAGGGAAACGTGGCGTTTTCGACCGCTTCAGGACAGGATCTTTCGCTGATCTGGACAAACGGATCAGCAGTCAATTGGACGAACGGATCGTCACTCAATTGGGGGACGATCCAGGCGCTCACCTCTAACGTGCCGTTGGTTGGAAACTCACGGGCGTTTCAGGTTAAGATAGGAAAACTTCAGAACGGATTCGAGCTGTACGCGGCGTCCCTGTTCTATCAATTTGGAGGAATCGACCTAAGATGATATCCGCCTCTCCCAACCTCGCCCTGATTGCTGTCGGGCAACCACAAACCCCAACTCCGATTGCCAATGAGCTGGCCTATATCGAAGCGAACGCCCTGAACGCCGGATCGACGAACGGCGACGAAATGGCCGGCCCTTTGTCCGTCCCGTCCCTGAAGGTGGGTGGCGTCCAATTCTCCGTGGCGCAACTCATGTACTACGGAACGGATGTTGGCACGGTCAACGCCTTGGCGGTCAACAACAGCACGTTTCCAGCGCCATTTGCCGGCATGATTCTGGCTGTCAAGGTCTTGAACACCAACACAGGTTCAGCCACCTTGTCCGTGAACGGAGGCTCGCCTTACACGATCTATCAGAACGATGAGGCGCTGACAGGAAAAGAATTGATTGTCGATAACTGGACGCTTCTTGGCTTCGACGGATCGTTCTGGAACGTTATCGGGATGGCGCCTGGCGGGAACCCGCATGTGGACCAGCAGATGTACTCTTTTCCTCCTGGCACCCGGATGCTCTTCCAGCAAGCGACTGTTCCTCCCGGTTGGACGCAGGATACGACTGTACAGAATGACTCTCTTCTCCGGATGGTCAATGGTGCAGGTGGGGGCGTTTATGGTGCTAACGGAGTGTCAACGATCCTACGAGGAGGTGCAAGTACAGATCAGACTGAGCTCAGTGTAGCACAGATGCCTGCTCACAATCACGGCGTAAGTGATCCTGGCCATATGCACTATATGCCTACAAGTACTCAAAATAACAACGCGCCTGGACCCAACTACGTAGAGGGGTACTCTTCTTCTACTAACAACAACACTCCTGTGGATTCCTCCACTACAGGAATTAGTATTGACAACACCGGAAGCAGCGCTGGCCACGGTCACACTCTTTCACAAATGAATATTAACTCCATCGATATTATTGTGGGGGTGAAGAATTGATGCCTGAAGCAGACAGACTGCCTTACGACGACGGACCGGACGGAGATGAGGAAGAATGAAAAAGCCTGAAAAGATTGAGCCGAATTGCCCGCTGATCCAATCTCCTTGTGTCGAGGACGGGTGTAAATTCTGGATGAAAATGGAGCGTCGGGACATCGCCACCGGCGCACGGCAAGAGTACGCTGAATGCGCTTTTGTGGTACAAGTCGCCATGATGACGGAAAATTCAATGGCTATAAACCGCGTTAACGCGGGAATTGACGCTTTGAAAAATATTGTGGACCGACCTATGCCGATCCCGGTTCCGTTTATGGACGGCAACTATCGCATGGCCGGGTTGGAGGGTAAATGAGCGCGGCATTGCCTTTAAGTTTCGGAGCGACAACTAACGCCGGTTTCGGTATGAACTTCGGCTCCGGCTCCGGCACGACTTCCTACAACAACACCACGTCCGGAAGTAGCACCTACCAGGGTCAGGGGACACAGACCAATCAGGTGCAGGGTCTCACGTCCGAAGAACAACAGCTCGCCACCAATCTCGCCAAGATGAGCGGACCGCAGTACGGCTCTCCGGCCTACATCAACGCGCTCAAGCAATTGGGTTCGCTGGTGAACGGCGGGATGCAGGCGTCTCCGGAACAGCTGACGAACCTTCACAATATCATGCAAAACTCCATATCTTCGACGCAGAACGCCCTGAATTACAATATGACGAACCCACACGGCACGCTGAACGCTATCAACCAGCAATTGAACAGCACAGGAATGACCGATTCGTCCGTGGCGCCGTGGATGATGGGCGGGGCGCTCCAGCAAGAAAACAGCGCACTCGCACAAGCCGCGGACACGGCGGCATCCAACTACGAGACCGCCGCGGTGAACACTCCGTATCAGACCGCGGGCGTCCTCTCGAACGAAGCCGGTCTCGGGCAGTCACAACAAAGTTTGAACACCCAAGCGGGAGGTGGCC
>JAEHJW020004296.1_pt1 | contig 41426 bp, 43 predicted proteins | sample 9271431 | NCBI WGS metagenome assembly JAEHJW02 | reverse complement strand
ATGCGGGACATTTATATTGATAAAATGGCATGATTTTATTGTACCTACATTCCACTTCCAAATGCACGCCAAGGCGGATCACCGTAAAAATCACTAATCATCGGCACTAAACGGTCTCCGTATGGGGACACTGGATCACCAAAGAGAGATGCGGTGTAGGCGATGGCTAATGCCATGACTGCATCATCGTGTAAAGATGCGCCTTCCATTTCTCCATTGTCTTTTACTACGTAATCTTGCATCTGTGCATAGGTTGTGTAGTCGTGGATGGTGATTGCACCTTCGCCAATAAGGTAAATGACTTGACTTATCGCCCATTGCTTGCGCTTCCAGTTCGTAGACCAGCCTAAAGAATTCGCTGGACGGCCTTGGTGTCGGTCTGCCCAGACATGATGCCAGATCTTCGGGTAACGATCGCGTAGATAACCGACCGTTGCATATCCCGGACCCTCAGTTTCGGGGCAAAGTTCAGCGGTATTGAAGAAGTTGCCAAGGTTCATGAGGTCTTTTGCGAACTCTATCGCATCTACATTGCGGTGATAGACAGCTACTTGCTCTAAAGTCCTGCGATTGATTACCTGCGCGCAGGCCGGATCGCCTGAACCAGCCGAACGTGAGGGGTCTGCACCGATAAAGTACTCTTGGTTCTTGTCTGGACGCACGAATATCTTCACAGGGCCAGTGCGATCTTCTATAAACGCCACTTCATTGCCTGTATCTACAAGGAAACCAGTAGCGTATGGTACGTCTTCATAGACATTGTTGAGCTTTTCAAGCGGGAATACGTTCGTACCGGTAGATAGAAATGCTTCCTGAGGGGTTGCAGGGTACTCTTGCTTGAACTGGTTTTCGTCGTGGGAGCATAGATTCGGGATTGCCCAGCGCCTCCACGCTATAGCGGACATAGGCGCACCCATTTCGTGGAGTTTTTGCTCGTACATATCGAGGTCTGCATATTTGAGTAGGTCACCTTCTTCTTCGCGTCGGTACTCATAGTGTCTCCACCAAGGGAAGAATAGAGGTATGAAGTCGCTCTTGCCGCTTACCGCATCCATCCACGCCTGATGAAACCAGTTTCCCACGCCGTTTGCGGTTGATTCAAGAATGATGATTGTGCCCGGTAGGTTTGGGATGGTTTTTGATAATCCCGTCATGAGGGTTTTGGGGTCTGGCCAGAACGCCACTTCGGAACCGTGTAGACAGTGGATGGTCTCACCACGCCCAGATTCGATATTACGAGCTGAGGCTGTGCGCAGGGATGAGTTGGTTTCTTTCCACGCGATTCTCTGAGCACTGTTTCGGGACGTTGAGAAGAGTTGGCGAAATGGGAATGCCGACCAGAACTGCTGGATTTTCTCAAACACACTAGCAGCCGATGAACGGTCTTTCGAGATAAGCATGCCGTAGGTGTTTGGGTGAATGAACGCCCACCAGTAGAAAACCATCGAGGTCACTGTGGATAAACCGAGCTGACGTGCTTTTAGCACGATGATGCGAACTGGCAATCCGGCGTTGTACTGGCGTTCAATTTCCTCCACAAACTCTCGCTGCGCCCACGCAAATTCGCCATCATAGTCATAGCGTTCAAATGTGGCGGCTTTGGTCTGGATGCTCAGGAGTTCGAGATATTTGCGCAGCCTAAGGCGCTTAGTTTGAGGCATCCCTATGCCCTGCTTGGGTTATCGGGTCTATCAAGTTTATCTGGTTTATAGAGTTTGGGCGTCCTATCTCATCACCAGCGCTTAGATCAGAGAACAAAGAAGCGAGTTCTTGTCGCATTTCTGATATAGTAGCCGATTCGTTTTTACCAACGTTCGAGAACATGCGTGGAACGATCATAGACGCGACGCGCATTTTGTTCGCCATTGAGCCGTTCATCAGAACATCGGATAGAAAATCGTGCAGTCGCACAACAATGTCGTTCACCATCGCCGCCGAGTCGGCTTCTGAAATTGGATCGTATTGAACAGAAGCGGAGATATAACGGTCGACTATTTCGGGATCAATACCCAGAACCTTGCCTATACGCGTTGATGTGAACCCGAGCTTGCGCAGGTTTTCGATGGCAATGGCTTTTTCATCCGGCTGGTCTGCGTTTGTACTGGCGGTTTTCTTGACCATTATCTATACACCCCTACGCTTCCTTCACTACCACTCTAAAAACGTATCCGTATAGATCGACCAGTTTCTTGATTTCATCTGTATACGCCGTTGGAACTTTGAACGTAACCGTTGCATCACCGATGGCCGAAAAGCGAATATCGCCACTGATGTATGCCTCAAAAACTATGCTTCCTCCCAGTCGGGCGACTGGTCCATCAGCGTTCCTAATTTCGGATAATCTCGCAAGATCTTCGCCAAAGACTCTTGACTTCGGAGGTCTGCCAGCAGATCCTCTTCCGTTTGATTTATCATCTGCTTGATCTGCATCGTTGGCAGTTCCTCGCTTGGAAGTGCTGGAACTCGGGACTCGTTGACGGCCCGTGGAGACTGTGGGCCAAGCAAAAGAGTTGTCTGCATCTCTGCTTGCTTGTCTAATACTTTGATCAATGCTTCGGTCAAAGGCATTATCGTCGAATTCGTCATACCTATCGTCGCTGTATGGGATTCCTGAAGTATCCGAGTCCAATCCTTGCGCTCCTGCGAACTCTGAATCATCAAAAATACGAGGCATGCGAATACTCCCAACAACATAAATGCGACCAAAATTTGCGTGAAAATCATGTTTTTAGGCTACCGGCAAAATTTTTTGGGGTGGTCAAAAATGGCGAATTTTCTGTACATTTGATAGTAGGACCCCCAAATGTGGCTGTTTTTCAAACCCCGCCATTTATATATGCGCCCAGCCCGCATGGGGGCTTTGGGCGAGCGTCGGATGGTTTGCGTGAACGGGTGCGCGCGCCGATGGTCGCGCCGATTCGCGCACGCGACAATGTCCAACCGATGTTGGTCGGTTGAACATTGCCAACGTGCGTGCACGTTTGGATTGGTGACGGCGTTAGCGTGTGCGCCTGACGGTTGCGGTCGGTGTGGTGGACGCTTGCGCCTTATACGTGTCGAGCATCGAAGCCGCCACTTCAGGCGTGACGTTGAGGGCCTTGACTAGTGCCGACACGGCAGACCGCTCGACACGTGGCGCGATCGCCTTGCCTGTCGTTGGGTCGATTACCTGAACGTCCGTAAGCGTTGCGAGACGCCGACCCGATGAGGTGAAAACCGATTCGACCTTGCCCACCTTGGTTTTTGCGGGTGCGAGTTTGCCGGAACGCCTGTCAACGTTGCCACCCGTAGTAAAGCGCACTGAATCGCCAATTTTGGTTTTGCCGTCAATTTCGACCGCGTAGACGATGACCATAGCCATAGTTATATCTCCTTATGTGTATGTCTGATGACTCATCTAGTGATGAATCGCGCCCTAGGTGAGAGTCGAACTCACCAAATGCCGACTAGGGCTACCTAGTGCTATTGCGTGATGGATAGCTGCCGGACCTCATGACCGCGGAAAGCGGGCAGACTCACTACGAATTCGACTCGGTCTAGCTCGGTCTCGCACTCATAGAGGATTGCGTCTTCTATAGGTGTAGCCGTCCTCTGTGCATCTAATACCCACTCTGCAGCCATATTGTGCGACTCCTTTACTCTGTGCTGTGCACTCTGTGTGCTGTGCTCATCACCTTGATGATGGTTACCACCCTACCATCCCCCCAAGGGACCTTGACGGCTCTACAAACCGTCCGTCGGAGCGGGGCAGGCTGCTGCTTCGGCCGCCGGTGATATCACGCTATATGGCTTGAATCAGAGTAAGAGACCGATTCAGCAGCTTCAATTGTTGTGCGCAATTGTGTGCAAATGCGTGTTGCGCGGATGCAACGGCTAAATGGGTGCGCGGGTGTTGAGAAATGGTAAAAGTGCTGGTCAGAGGCCATTTTTGGCCATTTTTGCAGGGTTTTGGGCGGGACCGACTAGACTCGACATGTCGAGTTTTGGAGCAAGTTCCCCGAAACGCTGACATAGTGAGCTACTGAGATGAGATATTGAGATACAGAAGGAGCAATGCAAATGCCCGAGCAACAACCAGCTAATCCCGATGCCATTTTTTGCATGATGTGCAATCGAGATATAGCAGGTGATATAGCAGCCGATGTCCCGATTTTGACATCCACTATATGGAATCCGTTCACTGCAATGTGGAAGGCGGCAGACCGAACGCTTATCAACGGTATTGGCGGACCTCTGGGGCGTATGTCTCCCCAAAGGTATTACAGAATTTCGGATGTCAACGATTCGTATGCGTGGTTTAGACAAAACACGCAAGCGATCAGAGATGCGTTTTATACTCCTGATAGCTTTTACAACGAGCGCAATCCATCGCTTTACAGTCCTATGGCGCAGGAATTCCTATACGGTGACTTGGACCCCATGCACAGGCGTGGTTTGTGTTTTGACTGCGTCAGAAAGATTGATGCGTACGGGTATGAGCATTCTGAATTATGGTTTACAGTCGAGAGTCACAATCCGCGAGCGATTCAATCCGTGATTGATGCGATAAATGGTTCTGGAAGTGTAGACGGTGTAGAGGGACATGACCCGCTCTGCCGAGGATGCGTAGCACCTCACATTACGTGTAGGGATTACTGCAAAAACCTCGTTGCGGGGTTGTATGACGCTACGGACTATGAAGCACCGCATCCAACTTTGCAGATAGGTGTTATGAACTCGTTGCAGGAATGGTGCAACATGTCTTCACGAGAGGATCAACTGAGAACATGCTTGTTGCATTTTATGGAGCTGGCTCAACCTAGGGATGACGAACACTGTACTATACGTATTGCGCTAGATGAACATATCGACACACTGTCCAGTCGCAATGCTGTTCCCCATTCTCGCAACCTGAGCAATTTGTTGGAAAGTCTGGTATGGGTGGGGAGGGAGTATAACTTCGACGGCGTAACGCTTGGTCAGATGTTTAGAGAACATTTTAATATGGCTGGCGTGACCTCGGACCTTTGCGTCTGCGCTTTTACGTCTAGGGAGGCTGCTAACGGTTACACTGAATCCTGCAATTGTGAAGATTGTGAAACCGCTAGAGAGCAAAACACTGAAGAGTGTGATTGCGAAGGTTGCGTGGATGAGCGGCGTAGAGAAAGCACCAGTCGCGGGAACTACGTGTTCAGTTACTCGTATAAGCCAACGCCGGTGTTTTCTAGGAAATCCGTAATCACGATGCCTCAGTCGCTCACATTGTCGCTCACATTCGGCACTGAAATTGAACTAGATAGTGAGGATGAGAATGGCATACGATTCATCAGAGATTTCCCATGGGCGTATCTCAAGGAAGATGGAAGTTTAGACGGGGATGGCGTAGAGTTTGTAACGCATCCTGCTGATCTGCGCTGGTGGAGAGAAGACGGGATTGAGCATTTGCGTGAGGCTTTTGAGAAACTCTCATTGGTAGATCCGAACAAGGAATACTACGGTCAACACATCCATATCGGACGTGCTCAGCTGTTACCGCGTGATGAAGAGACGTTGGCGCTGTTTTTCACCCGTGGCAACGAGAAAAGCGTGCGTTGGGTCGCAGACCGAGTTGATACGTCATACGCACAATTGCACAACATGTCGAATCCATGGGGAAACGGTAACAGAAACGTAGCTGTCAACCCCACTGGAACGACGATGGAAGTGCGAGCATTCCGTACGACTGACAATCCTGAAATAGCTGTTGGTCGCATGGCGTTTTTGGACTTTTTGATCAGGTTCGGGCGCACACACGATATGCGTGAGGACCGTGGGATTGTCGTTGATGGGTTCAAGGAATTGTTGCCTGAAGTCGCACGTGCGTTTGAGATTGGTTAGGTGTTTGGGTGCTGTGGCGTTATGGTGCGAAGGTACTGTAACGTCACAGACGGTTATATGCACACATACATGGATAGAAAGGGAATACAGAAATGCCGGATGAACCATACGATTACGATCGAGAACCTACAGAAGAGTGGGTATACACATCAGAACCGAGCACGACTCTTGCGACTCCGCATCTGTTCGATTTAGAAGAGGAAGATGATCTACTCCAAAGACTGGTCTACCCACTAGATACGCAAACGCGTAGAGTGGCGACGTTCCGACCAGTGGGGCAACAAACGAATGAGCGTATTCGTGAAATGTCGTTAGAGGATGAAGCTGTTATAAGACGGGCTGCAAGGGAAGACCTTGAAAGTGCTCTTAGAGATGCCCGCATAATCACAAACGAAGCAATGGAGGATGATTTGCCAAGTTATTATACCTATGCTACAGCTAACGGCGTTATAAGAACCGGAGCAAGACCCACGACTGCGGATGTTGGCGATCCATCACGTTCATCAACGGCAACATTCCCATCTACGCAGTATTTGAACCCACGCGACCGTGAGGATTCACATTCTAGGGACGCAAGGATGGTTGAATGTGACGCAGATGGAAGACCGCTCTATACAGCCGAAGATCACCAATACACGCACAGGTACAGCCCTAACGCCGATGGTGAACTCTACAACTACGATTACACGCCGCCATTTTGGCTGATCGATGCCCCTACAGGTGCTCGGACGTTTGGGATTGAGCTAGAAGTGAACGCCAAAGCATCTATTGGCGCTTCTGTGAGTTCTGTCGCTCGGTACGTTTACCGTTGCGGAGAGAAGCTAAATGCGTACTGCGTGCATGATGGAAGTTTGGACCCTAACTTGGGCTTAGAGGTGGTGTTCCATCCACGTGATTTGGTAGCTTGGCGTAGAACGCTTGCGTCTTCCGAATTCGCTGGTCTTATGGACATTATCGTTGTGCCGTCGAGGTCTTACAGGCACTATGGATTGCACGTACACGTTGGGAGGCAGACATTATCGCTAGACGAAGTGAAGGCTCTGGTGTCGTTTACCAACCGATACGACCTAGCACGTATCCTGATTGCCGCTGGAGGACGGCCATTCAACAACTTCGCTGCGCCTAGCGCGACTTACGTTTCTACGCCTGATGCGTTATGGGGGCATTTTGCAAAATATGTCGTTACAAACATCACACATGACACCTCGGTTGAGTTTCGGTTCATGAAGGCAACGAAGAATGTAGCGTTATTGGAGACACGGATCTTGTTTATCGACGCTTTGGTGGAGTGGATACACAAGAAGAACTACAAGACCATCACTGCTCAGCAGTTCGTAGATCATTTAGCAAAAAACAAAGAGTATCAGCGTGTGTATACGTTGATCAAACCAGCGCGCTCAGAAGAAGCGCAGGAAGGAGGTAGATGATATGTGTGTTATTTGCCTAATACCAGCAGACAAGAGTATCGAGCAATCCGAATTTGATTCGATGATGAGTCATAACCCTGACGGGTTCGGGTTGATGTATTTCGATAAAGGGAATCTCACATCATCGAAGCTGTATATTCCGATGTTCTCTAAGCAAAAGCAAATTGCGTGGGAGCTTGCCCAACGTGCAATGGAAAAAGCACAGAAGAGCGGCAGTGCGCTAGCGTTGCACTTTCGCATAGCGACTCACGGTGAGGTGAGTAAAGCTAATTCCCATCCATTTGAGATTGCTAAGGGCTACAAGCTCATGCACAATGGGATTTTATCGGGCTATGGGAGTAAGGAAAAGTCGGATTCGCTCGCCTACGCAGAGAAGCTAGGGCGGATGCACAGGCGATATCCGGGCATTCTGGAAGATAACGACTTCTTGGAAATGGTGCAAGAAGAAGTTGGTAGCTACAACAAGATCGTTATTGCGCGAAGCAAGAATCAAGATTTCTGCATATTGAATAGGGAAAAGGGAAGCAAGATAGATGGCGTTTGGTATTCGAATCTGAATCACTGGCCAACGCGCACGTACACGTACACTCCAAATACCACGAACTTCCGTGGTGGGTTTGGTGCTGTGACGAGGCATTTGGGTAAGGGGACAAAACTCCCTGCGTTAGGTGCAGGTGCAGGTAACACAGGTACGGACAAGAGCGCAGATGATGACACAGACGATGGCATGGGTAATCTAAGCAGCCTTTACCCAAGAACAGACAGCGAAATCGAGTATGAGCTATTATGCAACAAACTCGCAGCCGAAGAAAGGCGAGAAGATGAATGGTTGCGTGAGTATATAGGGGGAGGGTACGGAGATACTAAAAGCGTGCCATGCGATGCGTGTGGGATTCCGTGTGATCCTGTTACATCGCCTTATGAGCGATGGACGCTGTGCATGGATTGCGATGCGCTTTACTATTCGTTGGACGCGAAGAAGACCGTGCTTATCCAAGGTAAATATCGCAATATCTATATAGACGATGCGGAAGAGTACAAGGATGATGATGGTAGTGACGATGATGACGATGAGTACGCCATCATCAAAGCCCACGCTGATGAACTTTTCGGGACTATTGACGCTGGTACAAACACAAAGGGAGAAGACAAGTAATGAAGGCCAAGGAGACGCTAAGTCCACGTTTGGAAGACCTAATCGAAACTTTCCAAGAAGCAGAGCGCGGGAGTACTGCGGCGCAGAGAAAGGTGGTGGGGTTGCAGTTGGCGCGCACAATGAGTGATTTAGTCCGGCAAGAAGACGAAACGGTATATGGCAAAGATAGTATCCTGAATAGGTCTATTGCGTTTGCAATTGCGCTAAGCGAGACATTCCCGAAGCAGCACATTTCAGAGTTTTTTGCGCCACCTCCTTCTGGTAGGCCGGATCGGGAGTTTTTACAGACTGATCTTGCCGTGCGGATGATTAGAGTCGCCATGAGTGCACTTGCAAAGAGTCCTGCTCTGTGTGTCGTGTATGATTGCTCGGCCATCAGTCTCTCTCAAAGTGAATTGCCAGACCTCCCGGATGGGAGGGAGGTAATCGGGCAGGCGTATTACAATGCACCTCCCGATTCCACCGAAACCCCTGATAGATCCATGTTTTTAGTAGGCGCATCGGTAGCTAGTGGTGGTTTGGAATGCCCAGACATGTACCCGCATTATAACGATTTGCTCATGGTAGATGTCTCGGGTATATACCATTTTGGTCGAGCGCTATCGACATTCCATTGCGATGAGCACGTAGAATTGTCGGATTTCATGAAAATAGCACCCACTGAATGGATGGTTGAATGGAATAAGGCGCTAGTTGCTGATCCCACTAACTTGACGCTTGTTGAAAAGTGCATCCAATCCCTTGCAGATACCATCGCTGGACCTGCTGCTCTTTCAACCATCACCCTTACAGGTATCGCTAATGCGTGTCTCGTTGATGCGACTAAGACCGTCATGTTGATGGTAAAAAGTGGAGCTGTGTCTACGGCTGATGACTACGCCAATATGGCGAATGCTTTCATAAAGAGATCCCCGCTGCCTGTAACGGCTGCTATTCGCATGTGGTGGCCTAGCTTCGAGCTAATGTGCATCACAGACGGCCATGGAGGGGGAGTTTACGACATAGCAGAGGAAACTTATGACTTCTGACACCAACCCCGACACTACAAAACGAGGTCGCCCTCACAGGACTAAACCTATAGAGGAACGCCCGATAGCGGCAGATATGTTCGAGGATGCGACTATAGGCGTAGGGAAGTTACTACGCAAGTACGCCCCTGATGTCCCTGCGTCGATTGCAAGAGCGCCATTCGGCTTGGATGATTTACTCATCCTAGCGTGGGTGCTCGATCAAGAGTATTGGAGCAATGGCCAGCCGATAACGGCGTTAGATACGCTTGTTCGTGTTGTAGATAAGATAAATGACATTACTCATCGAACTATCGAAACGCATATGCGCAAAGTGAATGCTGAACATCGGAGGCTAAATGATGATATTGCACGCAGTCGGAGTTTTGATGTCCCTTCTAGGGCCTAGAAACATCGTACTACAAGTGGACAGCACCAATTACTGCACTTCAGGCGTCACGGCGTCTGGAGTGCAGACGTATATAGGGGAGGCAGCGGGAAATGTGTGGCCGTTTGGAACGGTGTTGAAGATATTAGACGGAAATTATGCAGGGATGGTAATAAACATCATGGACCGCATAGGGGCGTATAGCCAATTGGACGTTTTCAACCCGAGTTGCAAAGGTGCTTTGGCGTACGGTAGGGAAGTTATCGAGGTAGCAGTTGTTAGAGAGGGGTTTTAGATATGGATATATTTTCTGAATCGCGATATCAAGAAGAGTTCGTGGAAGACGAATTCGGGAGGCTCGTAGAGAAGATAGATGATTTAAAAGCAGAAATTAGGTACTTGAAGTATCTGTTGAAAGCAGCAGGTGTGGATGTGCCAAAAACGCGCAAGATGCCGCCGAATCTGCCGAATCCGAAGTTGCGTTCTAAGACTATGACCCGCAAGCGCTACAACGAGATAGCTAATATGGCAAGATCCCTCGCTGATGGCGACTTTATAGCCTACTACCTCAACCAACACTGCGGGAACGCGTGCGTAACGGTGAATGACCAGCATGTAGCGGATGCAATGGGGGAATTGTTGGAAGTTGCGAGGGTGGAGGAGACAGAAGAATGATACAGTACGTGATAAGCGGTCGGCAAGACGGCAAGACAACACGATTATTGAAGTGGATAAGTGAAGCACCTGAAGGCAAGACACGTATTTTGATGTGTTGTGATGAAGGCAGAAGCGATCGACTTAAAGAAGAAAACCCATATCTCGCTCATCTGATCATGGCATATCACCCTTACCTGATGGATGGATGGGGAATTGGCGACGATGAGGACATAGAACTAGCGGTTGACGATGTGGAATTGCTACTAGCACAGATATTGAATAGAAACGCAAACGTGCAGGTTATAGCGGGGACTGGAACTGTGGTAGTGCTCGGAAACGGGTTCTATGAAAGAAGTGTCAAATGACAGAAGGCGAATACGGACCTAACACCGCTGAGGTCGAAGCATTGATCGAGAAGATCAAAACGATCACGCCGAAACAGATCGACAAGTTGGGGGCGGCTTTGGGTGCGGCTCGGGGTGAGGCTTTGGGTGCGGCTTTGGGTGCAGCTTTGGAGGCGGCATGTGCTCTAGTCGTCAGAGACCTAATAAGTGAGGAAGATTTCGACTTGTTGTACGGCCCGTGGAAGATTGTGATGGAGGAGGAAGGCTAAAAATTTGTTGGTAAATGAAAAGATATTTGATGTTCTGTGTGAGCCTTGGGCGATGATAATGGGGAAGGTGGAGTGATGATGTTAGATGAATATGAAGCTAAGGATCAGTTTGGGTATAGGGATAGAAAGATCAACCAGCTAATCCGGGAGCTCAAGCTATTTACCTTCACTATCGCCGGGAAGTTGCCTAGATTCCAAGACGAGTACTACACGCAAGAATGGCTTGACGCAGTAGAAGAAGCAAAGTTGGCAATTGAACGTGTTGACGAGAAGGATAAGTATTTGATTTATGCAGATTGGGTTAAGAGTGAAATAGGGGATATAGATGAAGAACTTGATACTGCCGATATAGAGAATGTGACTTGTTACACCTTGAGCAGGTTGTATGGGATATATGCGCATCCGTATATATCGGATAAGAGTTTTGACGTGCTGTCGTTCCCTTGGTTGAATGAGATAAGAGACGAGGAAGGTAGGGTAAGACGTTTGCTCCCAGAAGGTATGTAAGCCAATGTTATCTATAGGACAAATTGTACGATAAATGGGGTTCAGTGCTTGCAAACACCGAATGGTGACGTGCTAAGATACTTCTCGGTTGGATGAGAACTTGACCATTATGCAAAAGACCCTCGGATTATCCATCCGAGGGTCTTTTTGTTTCACCACTTACCCCTACATCCACTCATCCGTCTCTGCGCTTACCGTAGGATAATCTTCCCCACAGTCCGCACACACCCCAATCTCTACGTCATCTTCGGCATAGATCATCATTGCGTGACAACACGGAGAGAATATCAATAACTGGTACAAACGTAACCGTGTAGCTGTCGCCATCTCGGACACTTCTATCACCCTTACTCCTTCACGCTCATATACTTCATCATCCGCTCCCATACACTTTTACCCACAATCTCCCTCACGCGCTCATCAACGCTCAATGGGAAGCCTAACTTATCCACAATCTCCTGTGCTCGCTTAGGTCCGATTCCGGGGAATAGCTGCAACATCGTCACACGCCAATCTGCCGTAACAGTCGGCGGCCTACGAACGCTATTGTGCGTGGTTTGGCCGAAATGCTCGAAAATCGCCTGCACGCACTGCACAGTCTGCTGGATATCCTTGCTCGCCGCGTAATACATGCCTGTTTCCTGCAACGTTAGAAAGAGCTTTTGATACACGGCATAGGGGAAATCAGACGTAGCGAAGCCTGAATCAGGCATACCTTCGATCAACAACACAGACCTGCGTAAGAGTTTGGAATCCTGCATTTGAGCGGTTTGTTTGGCTAATCTTCCGTCTCTGAGGGAGGCGGCGAGGTCGGAATAAGTTTTACGTTGGATGCCTGTGCGCGTGGCGAGGTCGATGATATCGACTCCGTGTTCTTCTGGGAGTAAGTGAACTTCTCCGAGAACTCTGAGAATCGCCGGTTCAGTAGGTGAAACAAATACACGAGAAGAACGAATAACACTATTTCCGCTCCCCGCGCTAGCCACAATGTTACGTTCATTCGACACTCCATCCTGCGATTTCTTGTAAGTACGAGATTGAGAAGCGCGTGTTTTGGTGGTTCGTAACCAATTTTCGCTCACGGTCTTTGACTGACGTGAAGGCATATTCAACTCCGGGCTTATCGAGATACAACGCTGTATGGAACTGGTGGATCAGATCGCGCTGGCCCGCTGGTCTCCATCCTACATTCTTGACCAATGACACAATCTTTCCGTCATCGCTGTCTGATAGCGTCTTAGCAGGCGCGATTGCTAATATATGCACCTTTTCACGCGAAGTTGTCTCATTCAGCCATCTGAAATACATGCCGTTTATGGCCGGCCAATCCCGCCAACCATCCAATGCCATAGCACGCTTGTCCCCTTGCTGCTCAACCCTCTGGCGTGCATACATAATCTGCGTAGCCATATCTCGGTTGAATACCTGATCCGCATACCAATCCTGCACAGACTGCCACGCAGTTGAGATGAAGTCGATAGATAGCCAATCGTTAGGACCAAATTTCATTTGGCGCAGAGTGAGGTAATCATCCCACTCATACATCGGCAACACCTTGACGTTCGTCAGATCGCTATATGCTCCTTCCAACATACGTGTAGCGGCGTTGTCGCTATCGGCTATGTAGATCGTGCCGGGGGTGGATGTTTGGGCGTAGAACTTAGCTATGTGCAGAGCAGCTGAAGACTTCCCTACGCCCGGACCACCAAACAGCAATATGCGCTCTTTGGTTTTAGAAGGTGATTTGAACATCTGATTTATCCTTATCTTTGATTTCTGTAACATTCAGTGTTTGGTATGAAGATTTGATCATAGGAATGTCTATGTTCGCGGCATTGTAGTAATCCATAACCGCACGCTGATCGAGCACTTCCTTAGTGACGGTACTCAGAACTACGTGATACTTCCCTGAGTCAAATCCACTCGCAGCCCTAGGATCATCTTTATACCGCGCTTTTAGATCGTCATTCAGAGTTTTGATGCGCTTAGCCAATTCCCGCTCCTGTCGCTTTAGATCCGCATAGATCGCCACGTCTGGATCGATGAACTTCTCATACAGTTTAGCGGCATGGAGATACTTGAATGAGCAGAATCCGGTATCGCCGGTGTTTTTACACATCAAGGGAGCAGTATTTAAGTTGGGGTTGTCTCTGTTGGTCTTGATCCCATTCACCAGCTTCATCGCTCGTATGCCAATCTCAATAGGCGTTTTAGGAATGTCCTTGTCCGCTATGGCATAGAGCTTGATTGGGTCCGTCTCGGGATTGTCTATCTTCTCCTGTACGACCAGAATCGTACCTTGGACCAATTCCCCCAATGCGTGACGGTATATAGACACCTGCCAAGGATAGCTCGCTACGGGAGAGTTAGCGAGCTTGTACTTCGCGTACTGCTTGGCGTGCTCAGCGTTCGCAGTCTTTATCTCAACCAACATGATCTTCTTGCGATAGCGCACGATTGCGTCTATATGCCCGACAATCGATATCTCAGGAGTGACAGAGTAGACAATCTCCTTCTGCACGCTCATAATGTCCATCCCATGCTCATCACGCAATCTGCGTATAATCACAGGTTCTCTTTCGCGTCCCTTCGCGAACACTTCCTCCATATAGACCGCTAAGGGTTCGGGCGTAAACCCGATCCCCTCAGCGATCAGGGCGGTGTCGCAGTTGCCGAAGGAACTAGCGCGAAATTGATAATGATTCTCGGTCACTACAACATTTGCATATCCCATATCGGTATACTCAGACACCGCCTCTGATTCGCTGGTCATCTCAACTCCTTCCTTGTCTTTCCTTTATGAACTCTCGTATCTGCGCCGCTTCTGGATGTGCCTCAGAATGTGGCCCGGAGTATTGGGTAGCCGTGAACCCTTTCTTGAAATCTTCTTCCAAAGTAAACATCAAGCGGAAAGCCTCGTAAATCTCTTCCCATATCTTGACTCTCCCTCGAAAGTGGACAGGGTTCATGCGTCCCAACAGAGCAAACACATCGCTCATCGTGAAGCGCCCTGCTCTATTGCCGTCAATAAACACGAGAGTCATGTAGATATCGGCCATCACATCTTCGAAATCGTCCAGTTCACAAGATGTGACGTATTGAACGAACTCATGGTATCCCATGGGTCCGCGCAATTCGGACATTTCGTATTGCATTACTTGCTCCGATTCTTCCAGATTTCTCCGAGGCTGTCGATGATGATGGTGTTGGTGCTAACGCCTTCTACCTGCATCGCTTTCGAGAAGAAAGATGCCTCGTTGTCAGAGTTAGCCGCTAGCGCTGCTAGTACTCCTGTCAAAGCCTCTGCGCTCTCGGCCACTGATGGCTTGGAGTTGTAGGACACAATCTCAGTTGGGAAATTGCGCTCACGATCACCGATGTTCTTGCCATAACTGATCGTCTCTGAATCGAATTTGAACGTAAATCCGATCCACACAGTAGCGTCGGTAGCTCCACGCTCAGCGAGACTAGCCAACGCCTCTGCACCGCCGGGCAGGGATGCTACGCGAGAGATAAACGTTCCATACATGCTGTTGCCCACAATGCCTGTGCGCCCTGCCGTGGATACGATCTGAGTAGGCGAAGACAACGCCCAACCCTTACCTACGCCATAGCTCTCATTCCATTCAGTGCCATCTTCTAAACGCAGATGCAGATTCAGGACAATGTTCCCAAATTCCTCCATCGTCCTGAATTCAGCGTCAATAACTGTGCCTATGTAGTTCGTCTTCAATGCGGAAACGAGTTCAAAACCGGCCATTACATTCCTCTCTTTACTGCGTCTCTCCACCAAACAGGGAAGAGGTGCTTTTGTCTGTTCCACAGGTTTAGGAAATTCCCATCGAGGATATATGACGTACACCAATCATCGGCGTAGCGCATACCCCTCCCTGTCATCTGGACCAGCTCACGTATTGTGTGAACTGAATACCAGACTTGGCCGCCCGGTGAATACAACCGAGCAGAAACTTGCTTGTCACCAAGCGACATGTATGGTAGCTTGGGAATAATTATTGCTTCACAATCGTCGTAGGCTAAGGACACCCCACGGTTGATAGATGGCGTGAAGAAAACCGCTGATGGAAAACGTAAGTATTCGTCTAGGTCTGTGACGGTACGCGGTGTGCTGACTAGCAATCTCAGGCGATCAGCCAAGGCGTAGGAAACTGTGTGAATGAGTACACGTCCTTGGTGGATGTCCAGAATCTCGATGATCTGCCGAGCCATCTTCTCGTAATCCTCAGGCGTAGATTTTGCCGACATTTTCGCCGTAGGCACTATACGTATAGGCCGACGCTCTGGCGGGAAGGTAGACGGTAGGCGTATTTCAGAGTACTGAGGTATACCGAGTGCTTGAGCTATCGCTGAGTGAGATATGGGCGTAGCGGACATGAGAACAAACTTTTCAGCATGCCGCCATAGATAGTGCTCAGCAAACGGCGCAGCGAAAATCGGCTTGAAGGATAGAAACCTGTTGGATTTGGACGAATATCCGTCATACACCCAATTGTCCGTCACAAGGCCTATCTCGGGATCTAGCAGGATCTTGAGCTTCTGTACGATCGTGTACGTATCCTCAAGCTCTTTCTCGTCTATAAACCCTCCATTACGCACGATTTCTTTGAGCGATCCCAAGTGCCTCTGCATGTGCTCAGATGCGTATTCCGCCCATTCCACCCATGCACTCATAACGGTTTTCTTGGATGGAGTGTTCAGATGGTAGCGATGGGTTAGAACGTACTCAGGAATGTTCAGGGATACAAAATCCAGCAACACCTTCTCTAGCAGATCAGCCTCGTCTATCACGATCAGATACGGCCGTGCTTGGCCTACATAGTTGATTTCAGCCATAAGATACGAAAGATTGGTCATTGCTATAGTCGCGTCCAGAAACGTCGCTTTTGCCATCTTGTACGGACAGACCGTGCAATACTTGCAACCTGCGCCCTCGCAGTCAAGTGCCGTTTTAGATGGATCATGTTCGGTTGGATAGTTGGACCGACCATACATCACAGGTATGTGAGGAAAGTCGCTTAGGTACTGCTGTTGCAGTCCTTTTGTGTGACAGGTATAGATTCCGTGTTCAGACGATGTAGAGATGTTTTCTAGAACCGTCTGTCCTATGATCGTCTTGCCCGCTCCGGTGGGAGCTTCCAGAAATACAAACTTGTTCTCTTTGAGAGCTTCCTCTATAGAAAGCGCCGCTACTCGTTGACTTGGACGTAACGTGAATGTGGGTTGGAGTTCAGAGCTGAAGCTAAATTCTGAATTTGAGTTTTCCATGCTTCGATATCTTCCTTGTATGTGTCGGTGAGAAAACGATTCTTCATGTCATTGAGCAATCTGTACGCACGTTCTAATCTGCCTCTAGAAACCGATGAGGTTAGACTGACGAGCATTTTGTTGTATCGATCCCAAAGCTTTGCTTCATTTTCCAATTGATGTAATTCCAGAAAATCCGCTATAGCTGGCGACGTTGAGTAAGAGGATAGATATTCGACGACTGCTGCCGTGATGAACGCCGTTCTGGTTCTAAGACCAGTGCGAGCTGCGTCCATGACGATTGCTTCTTCTATCGCCTCGACGAGCTGTTCATCGAGTCGCATCGTGACTGTTTGGGTAGACATTCGGTCCCTTCCATCGGGGTAGAGACATAGTACCAAAGCCCTGTGACAGAGAAGGCACTAAATCTGAATTTTTTATGCTAGATATAGTTTGCAAAAACGTATTACAATATCACAGTAACGCACTTTTTTTGCCTCTCCAAAGTGCAATTTTGTAATACGTTTATGATGAAGATGAGAATATTCTCATTTTTGACCTATTTATATACCCAACCCGGCAGTGATATATCTGAAACCTGCCTAGGCTGAGGGGCATCGACTCTCTGTCATAGGTACGCTCCGCGTAATACAAAATTGCACTTTTCAAGAGGAAAAAAGTGTAATACTGTGATATTGTGACACGTAATACACTTTAGACATCTTTCAAAACATGGGTCAGCTGAGCAAGTACCGCCTTGGCATAATCGTCGTGGTCGTCTAATTTTCTGTGCAGACTACCGACAATGTCGGTAAGATTCATAATCTCCTGCCGAGAAGTGACTACATCATTCAGAGTTTTCAGTTGCGTCTTCAGAGCATCCAGTTCTACTGATAGAGCCAGAATGTGCCGTTGTGAGTCGGCGTTCTGAATAGACAAATCTTCGTTGGATGCGCGTAGGGTGTTGATGGTCTCTGATTGGAGAAGAATCAAAGCGCGGGTGCGGCGGCTGTATACAGACGCTACAGCCGCCATGAGGCCAAGAACAGCGATAACCGCACGATCAGCTAATGTGCCCCAGTCTGTGGTGGATATGATCAGGTGCAGCATTTATATATGTACCACTACAAATGAGTTGTTGACGTTGGGTGTGGCGTTCTTCCAAACCACAAGCGCCAGACCGTTATGAGAGGCGATAGCGTAGGTAGCCGACACGGCATCGGTGTAGCCGTCCGTTGGAGGAAATGGAGCGGTGGAGATAATACTGAGGATGTTGGCCGGATCTAGGTTCAGCAACACCCAACCTCGACCTTGCGAGTCGGTCTGCCAGCTCACAGACAGCCTAGATATAGTAGTGGTGGTCGGCACGGTGGCCACAGGAACGGTGTCGGTGGTCGGCAGCGGGGTTGATTCCGGCGTGGTTGGTGTTGGATCGGGGACGGTTGGAGCAACCACAGCAGTCGGCTCAGGCGGCGACTTCATGGCGGCAACGATGGCACTGTAGACGGCTGGATTGGCATAAGTAACGTCTACTAATCCACTGATGCCGGGGATGCTAGTTCTCTGAGTCTGCATCCCGAATGACTGCCATGTTGTAACCCATCCGGGAACGGTGGTGACTGGAGTCAGGGCTGGATCAGCTAGCCACAAGAGGATATCAGAGACGTTCGCAAAATCCGGCAGTTTCGAGATTGACATATATAAAGGGTCGACAATCAGCGTCGACCAAGTGTTCAAAGCCGCTGCTACCGCTAGAGCGGTCTGTGCCGTTGCAGAACCTTCGTAGTCCGACCAATATATAGTGTTGGGCTTCTGGTAAAGTTTGGCATAGGCGATCTGCTCATCAGCTGGTGAAGCATCGCAAAAGTGGTACTGGAACAGCGGTACACCGAATGCGGCTAAGCCGTTCCAGTCTGTTTCAGCATCAGGGTTGTTGTACCAGTTGCCCTCAGTGAACTTTATAATCGCACCCGGCATACCATCGCTTTTGAGGTAGTTAGCCAGAACGGGGTAGTTGATCGGATGAGTGTTGTTGGACGACAAATCGACGATTGGCATTTTGATTATCCTCTCGGAGTACAGGTTGAGCTACACTGAAGTATTCTGATAGAGCGTGCAAAGCTCTCGGAGTTAAGCGATACCGTCCTTTAGCGTATCCTGATAAACGTTCAGGATGGAGGCCAGTTTGCCCGGCGATCTTGTAAAGTGGTTGTCGATCACTTCGGATCAGTTGTAGCAATAAAGACTCTTGTTTTTCCATAGCTACAATCTAGGTGCTCGCGGTTTCTTGATAAACTGTATTGGAGCTATGTTTGTCAGCCCGAGCTGACTGAACGGAGGCGCGGCTTGAGACATCGCCGCCGCTTGATCATACATAGCCTTGAGCTGAGCAGCCGAAACCATATATCCTGAATAAGGAACGTCGCTGTTATAGCGGTCTAGGATACTGAAATTGCCGGTCTTGAGAGCGTTCGATACGTCCGAAACTGCTTGGCGGTATTTAGCAACCGATCCCTTAGCGGCATACTGCATAAGGTTGATCTTCTGCGGTAACCATGGGAAGTTGACAAGAGAAGCTAGCGACTGAGCCGAGTTGTATTTTGGATCATAACGAGCAAGCGATTGTGCAGAGGCGGTGAGATGCAAGAAATGGTCAACGATCTGAGACTGAGGAATCGTGGCTTCAAGAACTGAGTAGAACGCATTATTGCGTGTAGTCTGTTGAGAAGCGTACAAGGTGTCAAAAGCGGTTGGCAAGTATGGCGTAGCGGCTCCGTTGAGCGTGGATACGCCAGTAGCTGTTAGTAATCCTTGGATTAGCGGGTTGACACCTTGGATGAATCCGGTAAGGGTTAGGTAATTGAACGCCGAACGAAATGGGTTCCACTGGCGGTAATCGATATACCACTGGTTGCCGTGACCTGTGTTGATAATCGGAAACAGATAATCAAGCGACTGAGGAAGGTTAGTGTTTTGATCCTGCTGCAACTGATGCGCGTAGTTGACGAGGAAGGAAGTCCTGAACGGATGATCCAATGGGTAATTACCGAGGTATCGGAGAATGTGGGCCTCGAAGGCGTAGAAGGGGATAATTCTGCGCAGGATGTTTCGCTCTAATGGGGATAGAGCGTTTGTGTCGCCGTAGATGCGATTCTGAAGGCGCACTAGCGTGGGGAGGTCAGTAACACCCTTGTCCTCGAAGTAAAGCATCGAAGCTAGGCGGTGCGTGCGGGTTATTATCTCTTCGATCTGCTTAGTCCACTTCAGAAGTGCAGTCGCCTTTTCAACTCCCTTCATTTCTGAGATTTTCTTCCCAAACAGCCGCATCCCACCAGCGTCCATAGCGATACTGGCCATATCTTGACCCTGACGGAAATGCAGGATATTAGCGTCTCCACCGCTTTCAAGTACGTGAGCGGGTAGGTTGGCTGCCATGTTAGCAAGCTTGCCTTCTGGATCACCTTTTATAAGTGTCGCTGCGGCTTTCATGAAGAACTTGATGTGCGAGAGATCCGTCATGCCCACGCCCATAGTTAGACCACCGAAGAACAAGTGGGCGATGAATCGAGGCGAGAGCGCCAAGACGGAGGTCTTGAATATGCCGTTGGCGAAGTCTAATGGGCGTAGTAGAACGTCTTTGTTCACACGTCCGAATAGTTCGAGGTTGTCTCTATGGATGTAATACGCTGATGGCTGGTGAGCGTCAAGGACGGAATTTGCATTATCGGTAAAGGATTTCTCGATATCGAACGGAACCCAGTCGCGCGTAGCACGCACAGCTTCTACAGCAGCAGGAGCGAGAACGCGCTCACCTTCGCCGTTTACTGCCGACTGACCGTACTGCTTTAGAAAGGCATTCGTGGCTTTGACGCTGCGTTCAACGGTAGACCACGGGACTACTAGGTTTTGGTCTATGAGGTTCTGAGATATTTCACGCAACGCCGCATTCTTCACCAGCTCATAGTTCTGGACGTGAAGAGCAACGAAAATGTCGCTAATCGCGTTGGAGTAGTTGACGCGCTGGTGTTCTGCTGAGAGCTTCTGGATTTTTTGTGATATCTTTAGTTTTGTGCGCTCAGCCGCAGCGATGCTCGGGTCGTGAACGTATATAGGTGCAAACCCGTTAGCTGCGTACTCGGGCCAGTGCTGCTTTACGTTGTCGAAGTAAGCCGTGGGGTCTAGCGAGCTATCTAGGAATTGGAAGTTGCTAAGTGCGCTATAGTGCTTGGCTTTTTCTAACTCACTGACGTACTGTCTGAGCATGTCACCAGCGTCTTCACCATGGGCCGTATGGAACTCAGCCATTACTTGTTCCATGCGAGCTGCATAGAGCTTCTTCTGCGTGCGTAGAGGAAGATCATGGAATAGAGCGACATTCTGTAGATTCTCGTCTTCGCCTTCGGTAGAACCTAAGGCGTTCATAGCGTCTTCGCGCTTCATATCGGCTACTGCTTGATCGAACAGCTCTTGTGTGTGTTGTTGTAGAAAGAAGACTTTGTTGTGTAAGTCTTCTAGCGGCGGGAACTGCTTTAGAACGTCCTCGAATTCGTGTGTGGTATGCGGGAATAGGATTTGCTCGGGGGTGAGTGAGCGGACGTAGTTTATGAGAACATCCTTGGACATGTTTACACGTCCAGTGGTACTGTCTAGTGCGCCGAATTTAGGCGGCAGGGGATTGGCGTATTGGGTCATATCACCGATACCAAATATGTCCATATGGGCAGGCAGAAGTGGTTCAGCAATGGCGGCGGCGACTAAACCTTCCTGAACAGGCGCTATGGTGTTCTTGATATCGGTAGCCAGAGCGTGAGTCGCCATGTCTTGGACCAATGGCCGCATAGCGGGATCGAGGCTGTCCTTTAGCATTTTGTCGTATGAATTGAGCGCCGTATACCCGCGCGAAGCTTCTACAAATGCGCGCTTGATACGTCCACCTAAGTAACCCTTGGAGTTTAGAGAAGTGCTGCGATTGGATAGGTCTTTGAAGACTTGACCTGAGAACAGATCTTTCTGCGAGCCTATAGACGCTTTTAGCGCCGTTATTTCGTTATGCACGTCCTCGATAGTGGAGAATTTGGGGTGTCTGAGCAGGCGATCTAGGGTTCTGAGGTTGGATTTTATACTGGATATGGTGCGTGCCATTTCTTCGGCGTGGAAGATGTATGGCTTCATGTTCTCTTCAAGAGATTTGGTGGGGTCGTACGAGAAATCGAATTGCTCTACAAAGACGTGCAGGAGACCAGCCATTTTGGGTATGTCGATGCTCAAGCGTTGCGAGGCCGAGCGTGCATTGGCGAGGTTCTTGAAGGTGTTCGTGCGCCCTTTACCGGTATAGGAAATACCTGCACGATCATAAAGGTCTTCGAGTTGCGATGGGAAATTGGGCATCATCACTTCAGCGAAGTGAGTGAGCTGTGAGGACATGGCGAATTTGTTCAGATTGGCGTTTAGAGCGTCTTGGAGGCCGGGTGTGGCGTATTTTCCGCGGTATAGGGATGCGGGCGTGCGAGTTGCATCGGATATCTTCGCAACGTCTCTCGCTGTGGTCTTATAATGCGGAAGTAGCTCGTTTAGACGCTCCTTTGCAGCGTCTCTTTGGATGACTAGACGTTCGCGGGTACGCGCATCCATCAAAGAACGGGCGTTCTTGGCGTTTAGATCGCGTGCAGCTTTCTGAGCATCAGTGAGTTTTGATGTGCGTGCTGTTCCGCCACCAGCGTCAAGAATCGCTTTGCGAGCTGCATTGCGCTTGTCTACTACATCCTTTTTTGCCGCTCCATACTCCGCACGCAGCTGCTCCTCAACAGCTTGTTTTGCTGCTATATTGTCTTCGGCGTGCTTCAGCATATCGGCGTAGGTTTGTGTGGATACAGGCTTCCCACCTAGGTCGAAATTGGTCGCCTTTTTGTATTCACGCATTACCTCAGCTAAAGCGCGACGTTCAGCTGCCGATGGTGCTCCTTCGCCTGTCTCCAGGAAGTGCTTTATCCTAGAAGCGTAAGTCTCGGGCATGAGGGATCTATGCAGGAGTATTGCGTTAGCGGTTTCGTCTGTAGCGGCGTTGGCGCGTTCGGTGTAGGTCTCTCGTAAGGATTTTTCAGATTCTTTCAGTTGATCGCGCAGGTCTCTGAACGATTGAATGTGATCCATTACGGCTTTGTGCTTAGCGGCTTCTTTATCCGCTTTCTTGATACGATCAGTGAGGGCTTTGACGTGTTCAGTGAGAGCTGGGACCTCTTTGGCTAAATCAACCTCTTTGCCATCTATGGTCTGCTTCCAAATCTCGGGATTCTGGACCACTTTACGCAACGCTGCGGAGGTAGCTGCGCGCTCTCCTTCAGACATGTTTGCCCAATGCCTGTTGAGTTCCTTGGCGCTTAGATCACCGCGGCGTGCGGGTTCTAGAAGTTGAGCTAGATGGTTGCTTACTTCGGTGTCTAGTGCGTCTCGGGTTTCTTTTGTGTTGTTTAGATAGTTGCTAACATGCTCTTCTGCGGAGTTGGCGTGCGAGGATAAAGTGTCAGCAACCTTGGCGGTTTGGGTAGTGGTGATTTGAGGTCTATCTAATACAGACCGCGCTAGTGGATCGGTGGTATCGCCATGGGCCTCAACAAACGCCTCAGTTGGGGTGTTAGCTTGGTGCTTCTTGATAACACCAAGCTGTTCTTTCAGCGCTTCCTGATCTTTGGCTATGCCCATCCATTGCTTGAGCGCTTCTACCTGATTAGGCGTGAATTTGAACATCCCATTCGGGTCTGTAAGAAGCGCTATAGTAGAATCCTGCGTGGGATCTACGCCATATTCGAGTGCTGGACGCAGGAGAGCCTGCTGCTCAGGAGTGAATTCTTTCGATAATTTCCCGAGAGTTTTCTGCATTGCGTCTACTAAACGCTGTCCCTTTTCGGCCGTCATGTTTACGATTGAAGCAGAAGCACGAGCAGCTTGGCCAAATCCAAGCTTCTCTGTGGCGTTTGCCATGCGCCCTATCTGCGTCATGAGAGTGGATGCAAGATTGGGAGAGATAGAGTGTACCGCGTTGAGCACACCTTCGTAGCTTGTGGCTATGAGTTTGTGCGTGGGACGATCTGCGGTGTCTAATAAGCGCTGATAAACTCCGGCATTGCGGGCTTGGGTGATTTGATTCTGATAGAAATCCTGATATCCACCACTTGCGCCACCGCGTCGGAGTTGGGTAGCGGCTTTGACGGTTTGAAACTCTTGAGGGAAGTTGGCTTCCTGCATCATCTCGGCCTGAGGCGCTAATCTACCGCCTTCACTGAGCGCTTTATCAGCTACAGAACCAGCCATTTTGTCTAATATGCCACCTGCTGACAACCCTTCAGCGGAAATTGGTAGGGTGTCCAAAGCGGTGTATAGAGGGTGCTGAAGGACGTATTTTAGGCCATTATCGGCTATTCCTGAGGCCGTTTGAACGCCCGGAATGAATCCCAAAGGAGACGATGCAGCGGCGTTTAGAGCGTCTTTGTAGTGGCCTTTGAGCAAATCCCCAACAGTCGTTTCAATGGGGTTTACCACATTCCCCATCGGATGCTCAAAGTACCCTGCTATCGTCGCGGGTAAATGGGTAAGCCCTGTTAGGATTCCTTGCGCATCTGAAGCGATGTTTTGGAAGGGATTCAAACCCGGCTGAACAGTTCCTATGGTCGGTCTACCAGCGGCGGCAGAAAGTGCTTGTACCGCTTCTGAGTTGGTGTAGGGAGTTAGACCAGACTGTAAACGTTGCGCATCAAGGGCATATACGGCGCTGAGAGCGTCCGATGGGACGTTATTTTGAGCGGCCCAATTAGACCGTTCACCCCAGTATTTCGTGAAATCTTGTAGTGGCGATACAGGACCAGACATGGGTTTATCTTACCCTCCTGAGACACCTGTTCCTGAAGATGCGGCTGTTGAACCACCGGGGGTAGAGGTTCCGGTGGCTCCTGCGGCAGGGATAATGCCTCCACCTGCGAGGATTTGGCCTAGGAGACGCTGGATCGCCGGATCAGAGACGTTCATGTACTGACCGTTGGACTTCTGATTGAACAGTCCGGTTGTGTTACCCTGCCAGATTAGTTGTGATCTACGCGCTTCTGCGAGGGTGTTGGCTAAGCCGTATTTCATACCATTATTCACATACTGCTCCATAACCCCATTAGGGTTTTGTGGAGTGCCGAAGTAGTGAGCGGCTTCTTGCCCGAGTTTTGCATATGCAGAGACCGCTTGAGGGCTAACGCCGGGGACGTTGGCACTTTGGCCGAGTAGCTGCTGTTCCTGTTGGCCGAACTGTTGGTCCTGCTGCATCAACGGTTGCATAGCGGTGTCCACTGCTTGCTGAGGGTTCACATAGTTAGCAGATGCTTGGTTGTAAGCGTTGATTGCAGGCATTTTCGCACGTATAGCGCGAGTGTTTATGAGGTCTTGGTTCTGCTGGTCGAGGTACTGCTGTAGGAAGGATTTGGGTGGAGAAGAGCCAATCGGGTTGACCAACCAACCCCCTTTGCCTCCGTTGCCAATACCAAAGAGTGCTTGATTTAAGGTAGCTCCAGAAATGGTATTTTTGCCGTATCCTGAAGGAGTGGGCATGAGCGACCCTCTTGAAGGAATGTCCATTGGCGCACGAGCAGGCGCAGTCGGAGCGGGCGCTTGACCGGATATATACATCATGCCGGAAGGATCTGTGACTATCGAGTTAGGGTTGGCATTAGGAGCCATTGGTGAAGACATAGGATTACTCAGTTGAGAATAGAATCTCGATCCCACGCCTGTAAGACCCGGATCAGGCATTTGTACCCTCCCTAACCACTGTAATTACCCGCCTGATAACCACCATGCATCATTCCACCGGAAAGATTAGACCCAGAAGAACCACCATTTTGATCGGTCTGGATCCGTGGAGCACCGCCATTGGGCTGACCAAATCCTAAGAATCCGTAGGTATTGAAGGCATTTGTAAGGCCCTGAGCACCTTGGAGGTTCATATTAGCCCCTTGGCCTATATCGTTACCCAACTGACCGTACAACTGCATCCCGAGCACATTGCCCTGATATGCAGTGTTTGCGCCGACTTCTTGCTGCTGTACGCCGATACCTTGCTGTTGCAGAGCGTTGGTGTTCTGAGACAAGCCAATACCCTGCGCTTGACGACCCAACTGGCCTAATTGGGTGTTGTATTGGGCGTTTTGCAGCCCGAACTGGCCCATTTGTTGGGTATTGCCGAGCTGCATATTCGCTATGTTGTTAGTCATAGCTTGCTGTTGGATCTGGTTCTGATACGCACCCTGCTGTACGCCCTGACCATACCCGACCGTACCTAGCTGACCTTCTGCTGCGCCTTGGCGCTGAGTGCCCATCTGGTTATACCCATACTGCTGAGAGGCCAATTGCTGCTGCTGTTGAGCGTTCTGCAATTGATTCGCGTACTGCTGCTGGTACGTGGGGATTTCTGTTTGGTTCAGGAACTGCTGCTGTTGGCCTGTTAGAGCTTGGTTGGCCTGAACGTCTTGGAGATTGAGACCTAACTGGCTAGAGGCGTTTCGGAGCTGGCCTCCCTGCAAACCTAACGCCTGTCCTTGTAGACCACCTAAGGTCTGTAGGTGCTGGTAGGCATTTGCGTACTGTTGCTGCTGTTGAGCTTGGTTAGCAGCAAGCGCACCCATACCTAGGCTCGCTGCTCCGGTCACCGGAGACGCTGAGCCTGTTATGAGGTTACCTAAAGCTTTATTATACGCACTGCCTTGGTTCATGGCGGCAGTATCGCCTTGAAGGGTTTGTGCAGAAAGAGCGTTCAAACTGTTGATGTTGTTGATGTTTGCACTCATTACCAAGTATACCCCACACTATCTGCCCATTGCCCGATAGGGTTACGTGACACTTGCCCCGCTCCATCGGTGTACTGTCGAGTTTTCTCAATCATCGCTTCTAGCTTATCTTGGTATATCCCAGCCGCCTCTTGCCAGCGTGGGTCGCGTGCTTTGCGTAGAGCCGTGAATTCGACGTAGTTGGCGACCAAATCGGACCAGCCTAAAGGCACACCTAAAACGTCAGTGGGGAGTGCGACGGTAGTCGGTAGAGCGTAGTAGAAGACGTTGTAGTAACCGCTGCCAGCAGGCACAGGGAAGACTTTGATATTTAGAACTGGTGGCTGTCCCCAGATGGTGTAATACAGAGGGTACATATTGGGCATCGTCTGGTAGTTACCCCAATACGTATCCATCACGTTGTACTCTTTGAACTCCACTGGATAGGTGAGGATAGAGTTCGCAGGCTGGTATTCAAGGCGGTGGACGCGCAGGCAGTTAGGTGGAAGTAGGAAGGTGGTTAGATTCGCTCCCATTAGAACGCTGTATTCCTCTTCGAGGGTTTCTGTGCGCCGTGCTATGTCTATTAGGGCTTCGTTGATCCAGTTGATGAGTTCGGTGTCCGACCATAGAGAGATTGCGGAGTTGGTCGAATCGAGCCGGAAACGTATGTCTGCTAAGAGCGTCGATACCGTTGGTGAGGCTAGGTAGGTTGGGCCAACTGTGTAGGAGACGGTTACCGGATCGGAGAGCATCGAGTTGAGGGATGAGGTTGTGACGCGGTAGTAGTAGGTGGTGTTTGGGGATAGGGCCGTGTCGGTGTAGACGGCTGTTGAATCGGGTGGGTTTACGCCTGATGCGATTTGGGTAAAGGTAATGCCGTCAGGGGATTTGTAGAGGGTGTAGGTGACGGTGGATGGTGTTGGTCCGGGTGTCCAGTAGTACGGTTCTAAGCCACAGAATACCCCCGGGCGTGTTAGGTAGAAGAGGTCTGTTGTGGTGGCGGGGGTGAAGGCGTAGGTGAGGGTGAAGGTGGCTGCTGTAGTTGGGATCGAGGACGTGAAGTTTAATGAGGTATCAGAGCCACCCGATGGGTAGAGAACTGAGGATGGGTAAAGGGTGGATGATGGGTAGAGGGGTGAGGTGGTTGGTGGGGTGAATGAGGTTGAGGATAGGAGGTTGGATAGTTGGTCGTACCAGTTGATGGTAGTGGTGATGGTTATGGATGAATTGGACGCGATTGTTGATAGAACCCATGCGGTTAGGGTTGTGAAGTTTGCGGGGGTGACTGGGTATTGAGCTGAGGTTACTAGGACAGGGTTAGCGGACTGTGGTGTGGCTACGAGGCTGAACTCGTTGGTAGCAGCGAATGCAGACGAGGTTGAGAGGTTGGCATTTGTCGCTGTCCACCCACCGACTGTGCCGTTGAAGGTTGAGTCGGTGTAGGTGATTTTGTTGTCGTAGGACCGGATTGAGATATCGAGGTCAGGGATTGATGGGAGGGTAGAGGTTGATGATGGGGTTGCGGTGATGGTTGGCGGTTGAAGGAGGGTGTAGTTGGACATGGGTTGTTAGAGCTTCGTAACGGTAAAACTGTTTGTGGGAAGATAGTAACCTCCACCACCCACAGCCATAAAATTAGTAGGACTTCCTAGATAAAAAACGCTCATATTGGCAGTCCCGGTGTTTGAAGACATGCTGGTAATATTTACTGCTTGATTAGCCGTCAAGCTGATACAGAGATTATTAGAACAGTACAGAGGACCATCCCCTGTAGGAACATTAGAAGCTAACAATTGAGTGCTTCCATTAGCAAATAAAGATATACCATAACCATATGATGTTGACCACGTATACCCATTGAATTCAAATTTATACATACCCGCGGTTGCTACAGTCAAAAGTCCTGTAGCGGGAGCCCAAGTAAAGTTATTGTCTGCTGATTGAGCTGAGTAAGGGAAACTCAAAGGTTGGATATAACTTGTATTAGGATTATTGGCATATGTATATTCAGCGCCATATGAATAATTATTCGCACTTGTTGCTGTAGTGACTAAAGTAAAAGTCGTCAATCCTGGGGCTGGGAATGCGGTTCCTGTACCAGTGGTAGGAAGAAATGTGTATATATTATTAGTCCAAGTGGGTAAAGCCGTCACGGGCAAATTCCCACTTGTCAACGTCATATTAATCCAGCTATTCACCGGAACCGTCGATGCCTGCGGAACCCAATCCGTCCCATTATACGTCAACACCTGCCCAGTTGTAGGTGCGGTACTCGCAACAGGCGCACCTGCTATAGACCCCGCTGGCAATAACACCCATGCACTACCATTGGACTGAAACGTCTGATGGGTGTCAGTAGCGAAGTATATAATCCCGCTATTCACCGCACTCGCAACAGGCATAGTCGCGAAGGTACCGAATAGTCCATAGGCGTTTTCTATACCAGCATCCATAGCGGAGAGATTCGCAGCGTCTAGGGGGGTATTAGTGCTCGGGGAGTTCTGCCACCCTATCGGATTATACGCCATGACATTACCTTCCTAAAAAAATCACGCTCAAAACAGCGCCAGTTATATTTATACTACCGGATTGGTACGCTTGATAGCCAAATACCGCATAGGTTTGTCCGGCGTACAGGTACGCGCTATAGAACCCTGTGCTATTGCCACCAAACCCATTACCTGTTGCTTGTCCTACCGTGCAAGTGGACCCGATGCTGACCTCAACGAGGTCACCTATTATCCCGACTTGCCCACGCTGATACCAAACACCCAACCCCGCCGCAAACCAGCCTGTGTTGGCTGTGGTTGTAGGGCCTAGACCAACTTCATAGTTGATGAGATAGTTACCAGATATAGGAATCTGCACGCCTATATACCCGGTACTGGTGAGTACTGGTGGATAAGCGGTGGCTAGGGCTGTTTGATTGGACGCATTGAACGTCATTGTGGGGACTTCTGAGAACAGAATGGGGGTGTAGGTGGATTCGGGTAAGGGTGTAGGTGAGACTACGCCACCTGAAGAGTACGTGAGGGTTGTCGTCCAAGGCAGATTTTCGACTAATTGCATCAAAACGGCTTGAAGATTCATGTTTGCCATGTCGTTTAGAGAGGCAATTTGGGGGATTATCGGGTTCAGATTGCCTATAAACGTCATGGCGCAGGGATCCCTGACTGAGATTGAGCGAGAGTTCCGGTGGTTCGGCGTATGCCAAGGGAGAATAGGGTCGCCGGAAGGGGCGTAGAGGACGTAACGGAGATAGAGATTTGGAAATATGCGTCGGTCATTGGTGCGATTGGGATACGCGTTATCCCTGCGTTACATGCGATTCCAGTCGCCGTAGTGGAGCTATTAGGCCCTGTAATTGTGAGGGTTATAGTCGCAGGGTTGTCAAGTTGAACTGCAGCTTCCAAGATTTCGGTTAGAGAATCCTGAGAGCTGAATATCGGGTGTGAAGTCCATGAGTAGGAAGGAGAACGCGTGGTTAGGGTGTACTCATTGATGGTAAGGGTGTTGGTAAATGTGAGGGGGCAAGTGTAAAATTTACCACTGGCTGAGAGCCTAGACCAGAAATACGGCGATGACAAAGAGAAGTAAGTGCTGGTTACAGTGTCAAAGACGTAGTTATTCGAGAAGAATATGAACTGTCCTAGCGAGGATATTTGCCATTCCACGTTGGTTATGGTATCGTTTGTTAGGAATGACCCCAGAGCGATGTTAGACCCCATAGGTGAGGACATAATCGATCCCATGTAGACATATGGATTAGCATTTCCAGCCACATACACAAACCCTAAGTGCGTATCAGCGCCTATGCCGACCGTTCCGTGAGTGGATTCGATGGCGGGGAGTTGGACGGAGGTTGGATTAGCGATATCACCCTGTACCAGTATCCCACCGCGGTGCTTGGAGATAAGCATTATGGAGTTGGGGGATAATGTCGAAAACGCTCCATACCCGGATGGATCATACCCAAACACCTCGAATGGATTGGTCGTGTAGACGATTACCCCGCCTGCTACCGATGATATACCGTTGTAGATGTTGGCATTTCCGGGTGGATCTGAGAAGAACACCGAATCGTTCGTGAGTAGAGAGCCTAAGGTGCTGAAAACGGCTTCATTGGTGTTGAAAATGATGACTCTGGATGAATATGGGACGATGCTTCCGGCCATATAGTACGTGGTTGCGCCGTTTACGGGGGCGTTCACCTGCACCGCTCCGACCGTTGATGGGGCATTTGGGGATGGATAGACGAGTAGTAATGAGGTCGTAGATGTGATATCTGATGGTGGTCGCCAATTGGTCAGGATTGTAGGGACAAATGGGGTTGTGGTCCCTGCGTAGTCTGTAGCGACGTTCAGAGAGCCTGAGTAGAACCTCATATATACCGTGTCGGATAGGAAGTATGAACCGTTAGCTCCGGCGTGGGAGATTGGGCCGTAGAGGCTCGTCAAGGTGTTGTTTGTATATGAGAATAGCTGGTAGTAATCGGAACCACTAGATATCCAATGCACCCCGATTATGAACTGTTCGCCGTTGTTGGTTGTTGGGATGGGTAGGAACGACGAGACGTGCGGAGTGGTCCCTGCGTCGGGTGCAGGGGTTAGGGCGAATGGGACTGTAATGGGGGTTGAGTTGAAAAACGGTGTTAGACCGCCCTGTGGTAATGGGTAACAATTGACAATCGACGATGCAGCCCCGGGTTGCTGAGGTCCACCGACGGTGACTAAACCGGGTGTGAAGTCAGTTATGTTCAGCCAAGATATTGGAGAATTAGGCTGCGCAGGCATTGGCTACTACGCCCCCACCCATTGCCACGTAGGTGCAGTGGTGTAGGTTGGGGTGATAGTCGCTCCAAGTGGGACGGTGAATGTTCCTACAGCACCAGCAGCGATTGAACCTACGCTTGTGCCGTCTATGGCTATGGACGTGCCGGTACTGGTGTCTTGGACGTAGACCGTGCAGCGACCGTAGAAAGGGTTGGTAACTGCTGTTGCAGATGCAGGGACAGCAGGGGCTACTAGAACACCAGTTGGCGAAAGTCCTTGTACCTGTTCGACGGTTCCGGTGTATGTGCCTTCACTCACGACTTTAGGAGTAGCGTTGTTGAGAACTTGGCAGTTGGAAAATTTCACTTGCGCAGCGATGGTAGCTGATGTAGAATGGATGATTCCGCTGGCCGTTCCGTTCAGGTTGTCGAAGATGGTGTTAGTCGCCATTATCCAACCTGTATTACCAGCGTTGTTGTTGGTTATGCACCCAGTAGACCCAGAGGATACGACTCCAAGATAACAGTTGTTGAGCTGAATCGTCATTGGGCTGTGGTACATGCCAATACCAGCGCCTAGGAAGCAGTTAGAAAATGATGCAAACTGGTTGTTGTTTGTAAGGTTTAGATGGACGTATGATTTGCCATTTTGCGGAATGTTCCAATTTGTAGCTTGGAGAGTTTGAGAGTAGACTTCAATCGGCTGTCCCACGTTATATGGATCGTTTATAATCAACCCATTGACGACATGGTTGCTTTCTGCTCCGTACGTACCACCAAACACCAACACATCGTTTGTTACTGCGGTTGAAAGGTTTATAATCAAGCCATTGACGACTAGGTTATTGACCGCAAAGAAGTTCGGACCTACACGCCCAGTGATACCTGTCATTTCTAGATTATCAACAAAGCAGTTGTTGACATTGACGATGTTGATGAGTTCTTGTAGTGTGGAGTATGACGGACCAGCCGTTACATTGCGCAGGCGTAGGGTGTCGATTTGGAATGGGTATAGACCTGCATTGTCTAGAATCTGCAAACCATACCCGGGAGAAGTCGATGGGATGTTTCTGATGTTTGCGTCCGACACTTCCCATGAGGAAATCGGAGAGTATGCAGTACCATAGAACACCTTTGCGGCAGAAACAGTGGCAGTGGCGGCTGTGGCGATTGTCACAGAGGTTATGTTTGTGCCTGAGTTGTAGCTAACGGCGCTTGCTGTGCCTGTAAGGGTAGCATTTGAGCCGCCGATTGCCGCTCCTGCGCCCCAAACCCCAATAATGTCGTTTACAGCGACAGGTATGTTGCCGGTTAGGGAGATAACAGCAGAACCAGCTGTTGTGGCTCCGATATTACCAGCTGCGACTTGGTTGACTAAGGATGTTGACAGAACAATGCCGTTGACGCCAATTAGGTTAGCGTCTACACTGAGGTCTTGGATTTTCCCGGCCATATGCAGGGCTATAGTCCAGTTCGCTCCATGTGAATCGCACATGAGGGTCGTGGAATCGCGTCCTGCACCCTTGAAGATGATGTCATAGGTGCTTTGTAATGGGGTGATGATGTTGTTCAGGAAGTAGATTCCGGCTGGGAAATAGACCGTGCCACCTATTGTGGCGGCGAGGTCTACAACGGCTTGGACCGCTGCAGAATCGTCATTGCCATAGGAGTATGTCAGGGCTGAAGCCGTGGCTGTGGCGGCGACGGTGAGAGTGATTGATGTAGCGGATTGGACAGAAGCGATGGTAGTTACGAAACCTTGTGATCCAATAACGAATGTCTTCCCTACGTCTGTAGCGGCGAAAGTTCCCGTAGCGGAGGTGAATGTGGTCGTGGTGTTGGTCACTCCGTCGAAGCGCTGGATTACATTACCTTTGGCTCCATACGCCTTGACATTGTAGATTTCACCGCCCTGATCGTAAACGGGACCTTGAACTTGAGCTGTCCAATATGGCACTAAAACACTCCTGTGAATGAGACAGCATCCGCTGAAGCTGCGACTGTTGAAAATTGCAACCAGATGCCGTTCAAAAGTGGGTCTCCGCGTTGGGGAACTACTTGCTCATAGAACGACACAGGAGCCATCGTTTTGACAAGATGTGCCCCGAGAGCATCTGTGTAGATGTTGAGACTAGCCGCAGGGTCGCGGTTGTCGATTAGATAGGTGAACGCTCCTGAATCAGGAGCAAGTGCTTGGAATATGGCAGTTCCTTGGGCGCTACCATATTGTGCTGGGACCATTGCCGCCATTACGAACGTCTACCTCCGCGAGAGGATCTGCGCAAGACTGCTCTCGCTCGTGATCGGATGTGGGATTTTTCTGTAGAAGATAGACCTTTGGCGTGTCCTACATCCATTAGTGCTGCACGAGCGTGTTTGGCATCTGGTATAGGGAAAGAACGGTGAGGACCAGCGAACGTCGATGAAGGAAGCGAATCACGTTTTGACGATGAAAGTTTAGCCATAAAGCACTCCTAAGTTCAGGTGGGGAATGGGACAATCGGTGGGAAGGGAGTAAATGCATCAAAATGTGATGCCCCAACAGGAGTGTTTGGAGAAACTCCATTGCTCGGTTGCCGCTGCTGTGCAATCACCCCTGTGGTAAACGGCGTTTTCGGCTGGCTGTTTAGCCAACGCAAACACTCCTGAACGTAGCTTTTCTCTTCGACCAAAGCATTGACTTCTCCGCGCACTTTTATAATCTCGGTACTAATCATCATGCAGGCAAACTCAGCTTCCTTCTCACGTTCAGAAACCGACCTGGAAGTAGAGTTGAAGAACGCTCGTAGCTTGCTCTCGCGCTCCTGCGACTGCAACATACCAAGTTGTAGGTAGTTGTCGGCTAAAGCCGTTGTGATGCGTTTTAAGTCTGCTAGAAGAGTAGGACCGTCCATTACTAAGCTTTGCTCCCGAATACGTACTGCTCGATGGTGAAGGCTGCGATTAGGGCAATGTCAACCCACTTCTGAGTGGAGGCGCTGAACTGAGAGCCGAGGTTGGTCCAGATAAACCCCGCCGATAGAAGCCCTTTGGTTAGGTATGAGGACGCTACGGCGTGCGAGGACACAGCGGAGGATAGGGATGCAACGTCGCTGGAAACTATGGAGTTGAGCGATGGGGATGGCGTGGGGTTAGCCATAAGATCGGGTGTGGATGCGGGTGTGGATGCGACAGCAGATGCCGTAACTCCCGTCACATTTCCTGCACTATCTGTCTGAACCGTGATGGGCGAATCAGACTGCAAAGTTATGGTTTGAGCGCTTGTACCACCACTACCACTCACAATACCACTTACATTACTCACTGTCAACTCCTATTAGATCGAGAGAATTAGTACGGAGCGCTTCGGACTGCGAAGACACTGGTGGACGACCGCGTCTACGCGGAGAGACGGCGGTATCCATTGGAAGATCTGCTAGAGACTTATCGGAAATTTTAGACTGAAGATCTAGCACCATATTACGCAATGCTTCAATCTCGGTCATAGGCTTGACACCCACAGCATCGTATGGATGTTCGCCGTTGGGATCTAGGGGTACTAGAGTCCATACAGTTTGCGGGGCTTCGATATCCTGAACTTCGATATCCTTTACGTACTCCTGAAGAGCGGGAAGATCGTAATAAGTGCCGTAACGAACGTGAAGACGCTTCAGTTCATCCTCACGCCTAGGAATGATGTACTTGATGTCATCAACGTACACTGTAATCTCGGTTTCACGCGAGCGAGGATCACCAAATGCAATCCTCGCAGCGTGAAAGTCTACTATTGCATTGCCTCCGTTAGGAGGGATGACACTGGATTTCCTATTGAACCTAAGTTCAATAGGAACCTCAGAATAATTCGTCACCTTTACCAAGTAAAGGGGTTCGACTGTTTGACCCATTATCATCCGCTCCTTAAGGATTCAGTTCTTAGCTATTGCTCACAAAAACATATCCCAGCGTATTCGCTGCGATAGCCTGAAGCGCCACTGCGCAATTGTCACCAACTGTTGCCGAAGCTGCTCCTAGAGTGTATGTGCCCGCTACCGGGGATAGGTTCTCGCCAGCAGTCAGAGCTGTCGCACCCGCTAATCCAAGCACAACGCCCTTATGCACTACGGTAACGTACTGTCCTATAGATGCTGGGCCAGCTGCTATACCTACGACATTTGGCGCCGGACCCGCAGCTGCACTTGCAGCTACGATCGTCTGGCCTGCCAATGTCATGCTAGATAGCTGTACCGCTGCGCCTGTGACAATCGCCGTAGCTGCATAGTACTCAGCCGTGAGGATTTCATAACTCGGAGTTTCACCAAGCTGACCTCCCGGAAAGGCCGTATCATTCGCTGCCATTTCAATCTCCTTACGTCAGCGCCGTGAACTTGGCATGAGTCTGAGGGTTATTGGAAACAATGTTTCCAGCCCACAGAATTTTCGAAACACGAGCATCCTGATTCACTGGCGTCTGGAAATCCTCAATATACATATCGCGTCCTTCTGCTACGTAGAAGGTAAGGAAATTCTCATTGAGAAATACCATCTGCATAGAAGCCGCAGGAACGTGACTGTCTACGAGCAATGGGATGCCGTTGAATAACAGGTTTGTAAAACCTGCCTGAGCAAGCTGCTCGTCTACTGCTCCGGGACCAGCGGGGAAGCGCTGGATCGAAGTGTTCAGACCGTAGTACTCGTTGTACTGCTTCTGAGTTGTGATGCAGATCGTAGGGTGTCTACCACCGAAGGTAGCTTCACCTACGAGTGCCTGCATGGCAGCCAGCGACAAGGACACTGTTCCTGTATCTACCTGAGCACTCCACTGCGGATACTGCGCTCTTGAAATTCCACCATAGACATTTGTGTCAGTGCCGTTGTCAACAATTGCACTAATACCATCTAGGTAGAGGGGGTTGGTTATACCGTCGCTCCATAGCGACTCACCAAGAATCTCAGACATTTCCATCTTGGCCTGTGCAGCCATGAGGTCAATGTACTGAGCAACTTCGGCTGGGCCACCATTGCGAATTTCTGTCAGACCGTCTACAACGATCGGCACGTATGCCTGCTTCCAAGCCCAAGCGCCATTGATAACGGTATCTGAAGGAGTAACGGTTAGGACAGTAGAACCCTGATAGAATCCACCAGAGGACATACGACTGACTATAACCGGAGACTCAATCTGAGTACCACCCCTAATGACGACTTTATTCATCGCGTAAAGGCGATAAAGCAGGGCGTTGGACTTGTAAACGGTATCAGCAATACGAGGCGCGATAAAGCGTCTCGCTATAGCCGTTAGGGTGTTATTCCCTATAGGCGTTACTGGCATTATTTACTCCTAAAGTCCACTTTGATCTGCGATAACTTGCGCCATACTCGCCAAATACTCTGACTGTGACATCTTCGTGATATCAGGTTCAGTCGGAGTCACAGGAGTGCTGGATTTGCTCGAAAGCTGCCCCAACTTACTCTTGCGTTCTTGAGAGGACGCGGCTTTGTCTGCTGTTTTTTGAGATTTTGCCTGAAAGTACTTTTCTCTAGTTTCTGGATCAGAGAAAAGTGCAAATTCTAAGGACTTCTGGGATGCAATGCGAACAGGCGTTCCATTCTGCACCATGATGGGAAGTGTGCGTGCATCTACTGCGATTTGCTCAAGTTTCTGCACTTCTTCATCAGACAGTTGATATTCTGCCTGAAATGCCTTTATACCTTCACCTATCTCATTGAAGGTGAACTGCTGCTGCTGCTGGATATAGGCAGCTCGCATTTGGAATATGCCCTGATCGAGTTCGAGGATTTTGTTGCGAAGGAACTGGTTTTGAGCTTCGTAATCTTCCTCATCGGGGAATACGGGAGGGATATACTGCCCAATGTTTATCGGGTTGACTATCTGGTCGGACGAGGGGGGCGCGGCAGATGGTGCTGGCGGTGTTTGAGGCTGTCCCAAAAGGGATCTGTTTTCGGCAAACCATTCCTCCAGTGCTACGAGTTCTTTTATCTTCTCAGGAGATATGTCACCGATAGAAGCGTCGTTAGGGCTACCAAGAGAATCTGCATCTGACGCTTCGTCCGATGAGCCAGACTCGTCCGAATCTGAAGAGGTATCTGAATCTGCAATTCCAGATTCCTCTTTGTCCTTGTCATCGTCATCATAGTCAGCGTCCTCGTCGGGGAAAAGGAAATCTTTAGCGTCTGCATTCCAGAACTTCATGATTTCATCGGAATTGTAAGAACTTCCAAATGACATTATTGACCTGCCTGAGTAGCTAGCATCCGACGCATTTCATCGGGATTTTGGGGCATCATGCCACCAGAAGTTACGCCCTGTCCAACGGCTGATTGAGACTGCTGAGCCTGCTGAGCCATGAGAGCCTGCATAAGTTCGGGCGGGATTTGAGATTGTTCGGGGGACGCTTGACCGGGCTGAACACCACCTTGCTGTTGAGCTTGGATAGCGCGTGCGATTCCGGGATCGGTCTGTTGAGCCGCCTGCATCTTTTGCTGGCGGGGATCTTGAGACTGCAAGACCTTTTGAGTTTCTTGCACTAATGCTTGCTGGATTTGCTGTACGAACTGCTGGTCAGCATCCGGCATCACTGACATTTCGCCTGCCAGTGATGCCATCTGCCTCAGCGTGTCCAAAAAGGACTTTGCCATTTGAGAAATTACCTCAACTTCAGAGGCGTAGCCTCTTGCTTTTTACCTCGGACGTATGGGTTATTCCCAAACTCGCCCGAGGTCTGACCCAATGGGATTATGGGAGCATTACCCCTTGGTGCATTCTTAGCCATTGACTACTTCCTCTTCTCGTGCCGACCTCTGCGTGCCATTACAGTCACCTCCTTCTGTCGCTGATTTTCTCAACCGGGCAACCGTTTTCACGATTCTGCCAAGGTGGATCATCAGCGTCAAAGTCAGAATACTCAGCGATTGCTCGCTGGCTATTCTGCTGAGAGATTATATATGCCTGTTCGGATTTATCACTCACATTCATATCCTATCTCATCAACCGCGCGTTGCTGCTTTTTGGGAAATTCTTCCGGGACCGTCTACGATCATTCTGGCGATGATCTTATCGGCATCTTTCATACGCAGAGTATTGAGAAGCTCTTTCTGATCTATAGCGCCAAGGGTGTAGAGGGTTATGGCGTTGGATATACGTGCTGACTTGGAAGTTGTCGAGTCCGACCCCATGTCTACGTTTAGGTAAAATTCAAGTGGCATATCCTCGTCACTTCCTGCATCGATATAAAAATGGTTTGCTTTGAGAGCTTTGATTCCTAGATTGCCGATATCAGACATATAGGCGATGGTGCGCTTTTCGTTGTAGTTCTGGACTATCAACTCAGCAGCAATAGACATAGCGTTGCGAATTGCCATTTCCATATTGCGTAGAGCGTTCCTAACACGCACAAACGCAGACTCAGCGGAGGATTGAACTGAAGCGTTTGGAGTACGCGGTTGCGGAGCCATTCCTTTGACTGAACCGGATAGACCAGAGATGTTCTCTATGCGAGATATCCAGAACTGCACAAGCTCCAAGATGTATGGAGGAACATCTGGTGGCGTGAGCCAACCCGGGGGTGTAGATGTGCCTGCGCCTGAGAGTGTTAGGCGCTGACCCGGGCGGTTTACGAGGGTAGTGCGGGATATACCCGAATTGGCGCTATCCATGAATACCGGATTACCTGTTAGCTCGGCGTTCTGTTGCATGGATGCGAGTAGGCGATGGATGGCGATTTGCGGTGATGCCATGTAGTGAACGAGGGATGGTGGGTAGAATTTGCCTATTTGGTCAAACACGAACCGCGAGTATGGATGGTTGTTGAATCCGTAAAGGTCTTCAGCCCATTCGTCTAGCAATACCTCTGACCTCGCCATAAGGATGCAGCGCCAACGGTCCTCGTAGGTTACTTGATCGTTGTGTTTTACTTCGCGTAAATCGCGTAGCCAACATTCGAGAATAACTATGCCTTGGGAGTCCTGTACTAACTTCCCTGACTGCCCGGGCAGCCCATAAGCACCCGGCTGACCTGTGATGAGTTGAGCGATGTTGGCCTTGGGGATATCGTCTACGTCTGGACGTGAGTAATCTGTGCCATCGTCAGCATCGGTGAGGGACGTTAGGTCTTTCGCAAGCATTGGGAAACGACGCTTGATTTCGTCCTTACTCATGCGGCGTACTTCTATATAGTAGTTGCCATCTGAAAGGTCGTTGGCTTGAGGGTCCGGGTAGAAAGACCAAGGGGATATACGCGTAAACGCTACATCTCCTTTGCCTGAGGCTAGCGAATCATCCCATGAGGTCTTTGCTATACCTGCTCCATACACCGCTGCGTCCCAAATTATCTCTTGGAACGTTTTGTCGAAGTCGTAGTTCTGCCAAGCGGCGTTGATGGCGATGTTTAGATCGTCTGATAGGGAATTGAAGAACTGACGATAAGGAGAATCGGGGTCGGTCAGGGGTGAGATATAGACACCTTGGTTCTGATCGAGCATGTGGGAAACGAGGGTAGCGATAACGGGGTAGATTTCGTTGTCGAAAGGCGTTGGCATGTTTGCAGCGAGGTATTCAGAAGCGCGTTCGTTGAAACTGACGCGCTCGTACTTACTCCATGCCGAATAAAGCTTAGATTTACGTGTTCGTGCCTGTTCGTATAGGTTAGTTAGCTTCGTTGTGAGGTCGTAATCACTTTGCGCACTCATTATTCACCACTTGCTTTCGCATCTAGAAACTCATCGTAGCTATCAGGCTTCAAATCTCCCCATTCGCGGGGTTGGAAATCGTGCGTCATACCTGTGTACTCGCTTGCATCGTCGCTTGCTTTCTTCAAATCGTCTAGTAATTGAGTGCGATTGTTGACATAAGTGCCTGTAGCGGCGTTATAGTGCTCGCGAAAGGAGTTTTTGACAAAGAATTGGTAGTTACGGAGGGTGCGCACTTCGCAAATGGAACATTCAGGAGGTGTAGAGGGTGGTCCAGAAGCGATAGGAGCCTCATATACGTAAGAATTCTTGCATATGGGGCATTTATATTGATAAAACGGCATGATTTTATTGTACCTACATTCCACTTCCAAATGCACGCCAAGGCGGATCACCGTAAAAATCACTAATCATCGGCACTAAACGGTCTCCGTATGGGGATACGGGATCACCGAAGAGGGATGCGGTGTACGCGATTGCTAATGCCATCACTGCGTCATCGTGTAGGGATGCGCCTTCCATCTCTCCATTGTCTTTTACCACGTAATCCTGCATCTGTGCATAGGTTGTATAGTCGTGGATGGTGATTGCACCTTCGCCAATAAGGTAAATGACTTGACTTATCGCCCATTGCTTGCGCTTCCAGTTCGTAGACCAACCCAAAGAGTTCGCTGGACGACCTTGGTGTCGGTCTGCCCATACGTGATGCCAGATTTTCGGGTAGCGATCGCGTAGATAACCCACCGTTGCGTATCCCGGACCTTCAGTTTCCGGGCAAAGTTCAGCAGTATTGAAGAAGTTGCCAAGATTCATGAGGTCTTTTGCGAACTCAATCGCATCTACATTGCGATGGTAGACAGCTACTTGTTCTAAAGTCCTGCGATTGATTACCTGCGCACACGCCGGATCGCCAGAACCAGCCGAACGTGAAGGGTCTGCGCCGATGAAGTACTCTTGGTTCTTATCTGGACGCACGAATATCTTCACAGGCCCAGTGCGATCTTCTATAAACGCCACTTCATTGCCTGTATCTATCAGGAAACCAGTAGCGTATGGTACGTCTTCATAGACGTTGTTGAGCTTTTCAAGCGGAAATACGTTTGTACCTGTAGACAGAAACGCCTCTTGAGGGGTCGCAGGGTATTCTTGCTTGAACTGGTTCTCGTCATGAGAGCATAGATTCGGGATCGCCCAACGCCTCCACGCTATAGCGGACATAGGCGCACCCATTTCGTGGAGTTTTTGCTCGTACATATCGAGGTCTGCATATTTGAGTAGGTCACCTTCTTCTTCG
>JAEHJW020000561.1_pt1 | contig 41432 bp, 61 predicted proteins | sample 9271431 | NCBI WGS metagenome assembly JAEHJW02 | reverse complement strand
TCAAGTGCGACTTAATTTCGCTTTTTCGTCTCTACCCCACGCTTTACAATCTTCCACATAATCGCTATACGCTGCAGCTTCGTCCGACGGACCGGTACGCAACAAACCCAGTTCATCTTCAACGCTGTACCGCTCCCGGATCATCTCCACTACCTGCCGATTTATCGCAGCAATATTCCCCATAAAATCCGCCCTCACGACAACGTATAATAGCGATCAACCTTCTTGATAACCGTCAGAAACGGGATATGATTCTTGTACCGTTCGACCTGTTCAATCATCACTGACGATCCGGTAAAAATCACGCGCCTGGCTTCTTCCATTTCAAACTGCAGCGTCATGCAGCGTTGGCTGTTTTCCTTGTACTTACTGCTCGATATCTTGAACCCTGTGACCATTATCTCCCGGTTCAGGATCACATCGATCTTGACCTTATCGCCATCAAGTGGTGTAGTCTCTTCCGCGAAGTCGCTGAACCGTTTTGGCGCATCAGACATACTGCTCTTTCATCTGCTCCAGGTTCAGGCGATGCGCCAGATTATGACAGTTGGCCCAGCGCATCCAGCCCATTGTCGAGGCGATAGACGAGCGGGCACTTTCCTTCGATACCATCCCTTTTGCCACTAGTCCAGGCAACTTGGCCAAGCGTTTAATAACCCGCTTCGTCGTGCTCTTGCGCAGCAGGATGTGATGACGGAAGTGCCTATATCCCAGAAAATCAACGCCCTGCTTCACGTGAAATAGGGAACATTTGCTCATGGTCAACGACAACTTATCGGCGAGGAAGGCTTTGATCTTGGCGGCGCAGTCGTTCAGTAGTCGTTTGTCGTCGTGAAACAACAGAAAATCATCGCAGTACCGGACATACGCCTTGATTTTCAGAACCTGTTTCACGTACCGGTCCAGTTCGTTCATGTAGAGATTACCGAACCACTGGCTGGTATAATTGCCGATGGGCGTATTTGTGCCGCCGCCGATGCTGTAGATGATGTTTTCTAACAGTGCCAGGGTGTCCGGGCACTTGATTTTACGTTTAACGATCCTGAACAATGTATCATGCGGGATTGAGGGGTAAAATTTAGAGATATCGCATTTCAGGCAGTAGTCATGCTTCCTCACATATTCCATCGTCTTGATGCTGCCGGAATGGATGCCCTTACCTTTGCGGCAGGCGTGGGATTCGTGGATAAACAGCCCTTCCCATATCGGTTCCAATACCTGCATTAACGCATGCTGGACAATGCGATCCGGAAAAAACGGCAAGCTGTAAATCAACCGCTCTTTCGGTTCGTGGATAACTTTCGTCTTATATTTCGATGTAGTAAAGGTTTTGTTACGCAGTATACGTTGCAGCCCGAGCAGCGATGTTTCCGCTGTACGGTCAAACTGCTGCACCGTACGTTGCCATGATTTCCCCTTGCGGGCGGTACGGTATGCTGCGCGCAGGTTATCAAGATCGGTTATGTTGTCCCACAAATTGCCGTGCCGTTTCATTGTCTGCCCTTTTAAATGAGATGCGTGACGTTCGCTATCGCTACTAGCCCCGCATCTGCTCCGTCGTGTATTTTGGTGATTCTGCACCAAGGTTGATACATCCAGCCAAGGAGTGTAGCTCTGCCCTGTATCCGCCGTGAACTGCCCTGCGATATTCGAATTCGCATTAACGCGACTGTTATTCGCATTCTGAGCCCGTGACCTGCAATTCGTGCCATTATTCCAATTCGCACCTGCGATCAGTGATGACATATCAACCTACGCCCGCACATGCGGGCGATCCCTATAATAAAAATCTAAACCGGCTCCGCCGCGAACCGCCCCGCGAGAGTCGAATACGCACTAACGCGACCGTTAGACGCATTCCGAGCCCGCGACCCGCAACCCGCGCCAGCAGCCCAATCCGCACCCGCGAGCAGCTTTGTCAGGCCACTGGTTACGCCTGATGCCATTTCAGGCGCGGCGGGGTCAGAAGCGTATGTTGTATATTGTGAGCCTTTGCCGCCAGGGAGATTGCCCCAGTATGCGGTTGTTCCATTCGGAGCGTGATAACCTGTGTCGTTTAACCATTGCCACTGTACTCCGCAGCAATCTTCACAGCCGATATTGGAGATCATGCGTCGTCCTGTGGTATCGACATGGCCGCCGCTATTGCCGGGATCAGTAGAGCCGCTGATATTTGTTTCCTCATTACTGCCTGCGGCGATAGAACCGAACTCGCAATCCCACAACAGCCGCTTGAATACCGCCGCGCCATCATCGACAAAATCCATCCAGTTACGGGTATCAGTGACGGTGGCCAGATAGGTAGACGCAGTGCTGCCGCCGGTACCGGAGGCGAGATAGATGTCAACCCAGATATCCAACGCCCGACTGTATACCATGCCGTTAGGTGAGGCGTTTTTGGGGCGGTGGGTCAGATCCCATACCGATTCCGGCAGTACCTGGCTGGCTGTATAACCTGATAGTGGGTGCCCGGCGATGGCCCCGGCCGAGGTACACAGTGTGTGGAACCCGCCGATTTTGCGGGAGGTGCTGGATGTGTATCCCAGTGGGTTCGTAGCGTTCAGTGATATTAGTAACACCCCTGTGTCGCTGCCATCGTCGCAGAGATAGACGCAATAATCCTTGCCGTTACTGAGTGCGCCGGTGTCCAGGGTGGAGACATCTGTTGCAGTTATAAAATAGTATGATTTCCACACGCCGTCGGAGAGGAGCGGCAGGATTGTGCCTGCGGCGATGGTGACGCCGTCCCGTGCCATTTTTTGGGTCAAAAAGCGCGGTGATCCGAGTCCAGAACGGATGTCAAGTTGCCGTGATAAAAATGAGGCATTCAGCGGATATGCCGGGTCGTCTTTCCAAATGATTGATTGTGCCATGTTAGAGGTCTCCTAATAGTGTTGTTAGTTCGTAAGGGGTCATACCGAGCACGAGGCGCAGGCGCGAATTGAGGTTATCGGCCTCAACAAGGACATTGCGTGTTATCTCCCCTGTGGTCATGTCGTGTTCTTCGCTAATGGTTTCACCTTCGGCGGCTATATAGTCTGCCGCCACGGTTTTCGAGACGATACGGATGACCGCGTCACCAAGCAGCACCATCAATGCCACTTTCAGTGCTGCCCGGTCTATGCTGGGCTCGTTGATACAGTTCTCGATGTCATCGCGGGTGTTGAATTGTTTCGGAATACCGATCATGTTTGCTCCTTTTTTAAACGAATTGAATTGCGGCCTTACCGGCACATGCGCGTGGCAGGGTCAGCGTGCAGGCATTGCTGTTAACGGCGTTAACCCCTAATATCGGGATCTGCTCATAGATCAAACCACCCGCCCCGCAAGTGGCGACCCCGCACGAAACAGACCCGCACACGAGAGTAGAGACCGTCGTAAACGCGCGGGCCAGTGGTATGAGTGTAGTGGCTTTGTTGTGGGGGATTTGCCAGACCGTAGATGGCACCACCTGGGTGTGGAGATATGTTGATAGAGCGGCAGCGCTGTCAGCCGCAGCAGTGGCACTATTGGCGGCGTCTGTTGCGGAGGTGCCTGCTGCAGTGACTGCGGTGTTCATCGCGGTGGTATTGCCGTATATTGCCAGGGCGCTGGCTGCGCTAGATGCTGCTTCTCCGGCTTTTGTTGTGGCGATACCGGCCTGAGTTGTGGCGGTGGTCGCTGATCCGGCGGCAGCGGTGGCTGATGTAGATGCGGCGCCGGCCTTTGTTGTGGCAATACCGGCCTGAGTTGTGGCGGTGGTCGCTGAACCGCTGGCGGTAGTAGCGGATATCCCTGCTGCAACGGCGGCAGCGATTGCGGCGGCCTGATTCTCAACCGCCGACCCCACGGCCTTCATGTTTGTATCCATTTCCGCAATGGACAGCGAACGCTGCAAAATTTCATATAAATACACGGTTGGCATATTTGCTCCTATTCGATGACGGTCAGTTGTATTTTATCGATATTTTTCCCGTTGCCGGGGCTGAAGCCAACTTCCGTACATTCCCCTATTTCTCCCTCCAGGTATGCGAGCGTCACGGCGTCGCCAAACTCCAGCGCGGCTTCGAACAGGTACACTTCCTGCGTATGCTGCCACCGCTGCCAGGCGTACCAGGAGAGATAGAACGCGGCGAGGTTGGCGGCCATGGCCGGGTTGGTGACGAAATCGAAACGGAACAGTTCCGGACGCTCGCGGATGCCGTAGGTGGCGATCGAGGTCGGGTCGCTGCCGGCGGATACTTGGCGATATACTTCGTCGCCGCTGCTGGTGGAGCTCCAGTCTCGGTCATAGCGCAGGTTGATCGTGTTGATGACGTCGTTGATATCGGTCTGTTTCTGGCCGTGGATCATGGCGCCGTTGTTGAGACGGATCTCGGTGATTGATTTTACCGGAACCAGGACGTCAGGGCGCGCGATCAATGTCGGTGTACCGAGAATCCACTTGAAATAGGAGCGGCATTGCCGGGCCAGTTCGTGACACCATTCGGGGGCACGTTTGCTCGATGTAATAGCGCCGTTGAAGGCAAATCCGGCGGGGAACGCGCCGCGCAGGCTGCAGGGTTTACCGAGTATTTTGCTGATGACGTCCGGCGGGGCGGTGATCGGGCTGACGACATCGACAAGGATGGCGTCGCCGATGAGGGTGTTTGCGACGGAGTTGCCGGTGACGGTGACGGTGCCGGCCTTTGCAATGGCACCGGATACATAGGCATCGAGGGTGGCTTTATCAACGGCGGTGGTATCATTGACCCCGAGTGTCCCGTTGGTAACGGTGGTGGTGTCGTTAACCCCGAGTGTCCCGTTGGTAACGGTGGTGGTGTCGTTAACCCCGAGTGTCCCGTTGGTAACGGTGGTGGTGTCGTTAACCCCGAGTGTCCCGTTGGTAACGGTGATGCCGTCGTTAACCCCGAGTGTCCCGTTGTCGTAGGTTTTTTCGCTGCCGACTGTCAGTGTACCGTTGTTGGCCAATGCCTTTGTGATGTTGGTCGCATTAGAGCTTGATGGGTTATCACTGAGTTGGATAATACGGCTCGCAGCTGTCAAATTAAAATTCCTGGCTCCATCGGCGACTACATAAATCTCATCAATCAGGATGTTGCCAGAGACAGTGAAACTAAACGATGTGGCGCTCCCTGCGACAAATGTATACGTATTAAGATAGTATTGAGTGCCATTAACAAAGGCTCTGACATATACATTTGTGGCGCTCGTTGCTGGCACGATTGTAATGCTATAAGATACGCTGGACCGGGCACCAGAAGCTGGGAACGCCATAATAACATATGCCGCATATGCTATACCGAAAAGGCCGTCATGCACTGTTGTTACAGAAGGCAATTGTGACGTAGTGTTTTGCGACGAGGACACTGCTGCATTATGAGCATGCCCTGGGTCACTGACGGAGTAATCCGCAATGTTTCCCGCTAGAGTGGTGCTGCCCAGACCGGCGATTGTGCCTATGAGCGTGACTGTGTTGCCTTTGGCCACAGATCCTACCATGGCTGTCAATCCAGTTTGGGACACAGCGCCTATCATGGCTGTCAATCCAGTTTGGGACACAGCGCCTATCATGGCCGCCGATCCCGTTTGGGACACAGCGCCTATCATGGCCGCCGATCCCGTTTTGGACACATTCCCGCTCAGGTTGGCATCCAGGTTGCCGTTTGTAACAGATATGCTGTCGTACGCAAACAAGTCGATAGCTTGCGCCACGGTAATAAAGCCAGGCACCGTAACCACCGCCTTGCCGGGATAACCGGGATGGCCGCCATCCGGCCACTGGGTGCAAACACCGCTAATATCCATGACCGACTGCCCTACCTTGCCGTAAATCTTATTCATGCTGGTAACGGGATAATCTGCCACGATATAGACAAACTCGGCTTTTACCTCCCAGATCACGGCGCCACGCTGGTGAGTGGCCGCAATAGTGCCGGATATGCCACGGACGACAGTAAGAGTGCTCCCAACCAATGACGTAATACTGACAATTTCATCGTCTACCTGCAGCAACATCCCGGCTGTCAAACCTGTCGGGTCGGATATCGGTATCGTTGCAGTTGTTGCAGATATGGCATTCGGGATGCTGGTCATCCGACCAGCATCAAGTGCCAGGGCGTTCAGTTTCGACACCGTGCCAAACGGCATGGGGATCACTTTACCGACATCATCCGGATCAGCTTCGGGGTATGCCTCTTTCGTGACGATAGTGCCGGGATACTCATTTTCGTGCTTACTCGATTCGTCCTGCAGCGTGACATTGACTGAGGACTCGTCCGGAAGATCGATATCCACAAACATAAAACTGAACATTTCGAACGGGGCATCGAGGCAATCCTCTACCCAGAGATATACGGATACCGGTACGCCGATCAATTGCCGGGTCTTGGCCAGACTGCGGAGATTGGGGGTTGCATTCGGATCGTTGATCAGATTAACCGTCAGACTGGATATGTTGAAATCGGAGAGCGTGGCGGTAACACCTTCGGACAGGCGGCCCCAGGATGCTATCAGCGGCAATGAGGTTTTGCCCCAGGGGGCAATTGTCACCTTGTCCTGGCACAAAATATAATCCGTGGCGGCGGCGGTAAAGCGGAGTATCCAGACCGGGGCGGCACCGTCACGACGCGCCAGATCGGCGGCAAGGTATGGAGGGAAAACACGCATCAGATATCCTCTGTCAAGGGGAGGTCGCAGCTGAAGCGATTCCACCCGGTCTGCTTGATAGTAATTTTGTTTTCGGCCAGACGCATAATTCGCGGCGTGCCGTCAGTGTCGAACCAGATAAACGGGCGCAACTGGCCCCGGCAATACGTGATAAAAAAGCCGTGCAGCCAGTTGCAGTGATAAAAATCCAGATTGCTCCAGGACAGGGCCCATTTGTTGCGGGTTGTTTTCCCGGCCCGATACACGACCGGAGCGCCGGCGCTTGAATCCTCCAGAGCGTGGAGGGTGATCAGGCCATAGCCGGTACCGGGGCGGCATGGCGCAGGGAACCGCATTACAACATCACCGATGGCAAAGGCGGTGCCCATGTCCGCCGTGTATGCTGCCACACCGGATGCCACCAGACCGCTGTAGTTGATATCGATCATCAGGCGCAGGCCGTTCAGGCTGTAGCGGCCATACGCAATTTCCGGCGTTACGGGAAAATCGGCATCGGCAAAACGGACCGGCCACACAATCCCCTGCTCCGGGTTGTAATATTCCCACGGTTCGGACTGGGCCCGGGCAATCGTGCGGAAAAACGTCTCCAGGTTGTCGCGATCAATAGTGCTGATCGATGGCCAGGAGAGCGTCTGATATAAGCGCACGGCGTAGGGTTCGCCGACGAACTGCGCGCCCCCGCCTGATTCTCGCTGCCACTGGTTGAATTCAATGGTAAATTCTGGGTACAGCGGCATCCGGCCAAGGTCGAAGGACATCAACGCATGGTTGACAGTGCGGGTACCAACCGGCGGAGCCCAGAGAGCAAAATAACCCGCATCAACATAGCCGGACTGTATGGATGTATTGCGCTGGCGAAGCATTTACGCGGGGGCTACCGAAAAATCGTCACACGCCAGGATGAGAATGCCTTCGCCGGGTGATTCGGCCAGGACTGGGTCAGTGTTCAGTTTGTTCTGCAGCGCGGACAGGGTGGTCAGCACTTCGGCCCGGACGAGGCAGTCGGTTTTTTTATAGCAACGGGAACAACGGGCATCGACGGTGAATAGTTTTTGCATGAAGATGACTCCTTTTATGCCGCCTGTCGGCCGGCGAGTTTTTTGAGTTCAGGATAAACCTGTTGAGCAATTTCGGCGGCGGTCTGCTGGCTGGTAGAGCCGCCCTGAATAGTGATGGATATGCCGCCCTGGAGGGTGATGCTGGTGGCAGTGCCAGCGCCTCCGGCAGCAGGGTTGTATTGCTTCGGTACCACGGCCTCGCCCTTATGAAGATAGGCATAGCCATCGGCGGGGATGTAGTTGGTGCCGACCGCAAAACCACCGAGAAAGGGAGAATTGAGATCGGAAAAGACCCCACCCAAAGAAGAACTGCTTTGCAATGAAGATGAAAGTCGCGCAGTAGCAGCGGCAGAAGCAGATTGATAGTTATATTGCCCGGCGGTGGCGTCTTTCGCATAAATCGGCTGGCCGTTGGAAAAGCCGACAATTTCACCGGTCAACACGCCGAGGTCCTGTTCATACTGGAGCTGTTGCGCTTTTTTACCGTTTAGCTGATCTTGCAGTAGAATCTGCTGGGAGAGCGCAGTAATAGAGGCGTTATTGCCACTGGCCATGGCCAGGTTAAGTTTGTTCTGCAGATCAAGCGCGGTCGCTTTCCCATCCCGGAGGCTTTTCTCGGTACCGGCCAGGGTATTGGTTTTGCCATTCAGCACATCCAGCTCTTCCTGTTGCCCCCTGATGGCATCAGCATACTGCTTGGCCTCATCCAGTTCCTTGTTGCTGGCCTCGGTGCGCTGCCTTGCAAATTCCTTTTCTTTTAATGCCTGCGCGGCAGTGCTCAAACGGCGGTATTCCGCTGTTTTCTTTTCGGCTTCGATTTTTGTTTCTGCCGCTTGCACATACTGTCCCGCGTCATCTTGCGATTGGGCCAGCAGTTTGGCGTATGCCTGAGCGGTGGATCTGGTTGCATCCTGGAGCTTCGTCTCTTCCGTTATCTTCGTTTTCTGCAGATCCAGACCGGCCAGAGAAACGGCTTCATCGGCTTTGGTATTTTTAGCAAGTTCTTCCTGGTATTCCTTGCTCTTGGCACCCTTCTTGTCCAGGATAGTGTTAAGCAGATCGACCTCACGATTGTAATAATCAACAGAGTTGTCATAGCGGGCCTGGACTTCAGCCAGGGTAATCCGGGTTTCTTCCGCGAGGTAATCTTGCGTCATTAACTGGCCCGAGTCATAGGACTGCTTGAGGTCAGCCAACTCTACCGCTGCAGCGGCTTTGGCATAGCTGGTCTTCTGATCCTGCGTAGCCTTGAAGGCGGCCAGCTCTTTATCCTGCAGGGCGATTTTTTCATCGGTCTGCTTTTGCGTGTCCTGGATATTAATCGTTGGTACAGGCGCGCCGCTACTGACTCCGGCTTTCCGTGCCATGGCCTCGTTAAGCCTCTGTGTGGCTGCGGCGTCTTTAACCTGCGATTCGTCATACATCGCTTCGCCGGTCAAATTAACACCAAAATTCTGATAGAGTTTTTTATCGGCCCAGCGTACCAGTGGTTGTGCGGCATAACCAAGGCCAACTCCAACGGCTCCAGCACCCAACAACCCAAGTCCCGCACCAACGGCAGCACTCCCCGCGACAGTGCCCCCGACGGCGGCAGTACCGGCAGCAGCAATACCAGCTCCGCCGGTCACCATGCCGGTGGTCAACATAACAGCACGGGTCGCAGCGGCAACTTCACCCAGGGTCTTCACTGCGGAAATTACCCCGAAAATACCCTTGAGCAACATCCCGCCGATAAAAAACGCCGCGAACGGTTCAAAATTGTTATAGATCGTTTTGGCGATATCTGCGGTGGTGGACATGTACTCTTTGACGGTTTCCCAGCCCCGCTTGATATCTCCGGCCAGTTCGTCTTTATGTTCCTTCAGATAGCCATTGATCTTTCCGAGCCATTCGGAAATATCTTTGACTATTGACGGGAACCCGGCTTGCAGGATCACCGTCATGGAGGTTTGGAACGATGATTTCACCGAAGACCACATGGTGCCGATATCTTTTGACGCCTCACCGAAACCGCCCAACCGCTTGCCGAGCTCTTCCAGCAATGTTCCGGACTGTTTCCATTTTTCTATCTGCTGCTGTAGCGGGCCGTCAACAGTCTTTTGAAGCATGCTGGCCAGCTGACTGTTCTGATCGACCTCGCCGCGCATTAGAGCGGAGATTTCCTGCCGGACCTGCATTTCGTTACGGCCGTTGTTGCTGTATACCGCCACAGCGTTTGCTAATCTAGTGAATGACTCGACCTGATTGGCATTATTAGTGTCCAGGAGCACGCCCTGCTTAGCCATTTCGAACGTAATCGTTTGCAGGTTGGTGAGATTGAGGGAGGTGTTGGCATCCACCTTCATTAGCGTGGTGTTCAGACCTTCGGCGTATGTTTTGGCGGCCGCATAGTCCCCGGCAATATCGGTGCCGCCCTGCAGGCTGGTGATCGTCGCCGCCATTTGCACGACCGACATCTGAAAATCATCAACGGCCTCGATCCCGGACTGGAACCCCTGCCAGATTTTGCCGCCAACGTAATAGGCAGCCATGCCGGTCAACAGCGTAGTAAAACGTCCCGTCAGCCGGTTCACCGATGAATCGAGATCGCCAATGTTTTGCGTGAGGCTTTTCGCGCCCTTGTTGCTTTCCTGAAAGTTGCTGGCCTTATCCAGGGCGGCAACTTTGGCGGTCATGGCGGCATGAGCATTCTGCAGATCCTTCCAGGTGCCGAGGCCGCTGGTTTTGATGATCTCGTATGACGCCAGGGCGGCTTTTTTCTGATTTTCAAATGATTGTTCTGACTTGATGCCGAGAGAATAGAATGCCGCGCCGAGAAACTTTGAGACGTCTTCGCCCTTCGCCTGCATCTCTTTCATGGCAGCGAGGGCTTGATCCGGGTTGGCTCCTATGTTAAATCTAACGTCTTTCGCCATCAGGTTCTCCCTGTTTTTCCTTTGCTATCTTGCGGCACTCCGATTCGATGATTGCCAGTTGGATAAGATCGTCACGGCCCAGGTTGTATTCTTTTGCTGCCAGTTGGGATAAACCCATTTCCGCTAAATGCGAGATCAGCCAATGTGCCTCCAGGATACGAAACTCATCATCTCCCAGTTGATCAAAACATGTTGGACATGATCCGGTGATACAGTCAGGTTCTATGCCGTCAGCGTCAAAATTTTCACGGCATGCCTCGCAGGAAACCTTTGGATGGTCATCACGCGCCCAGAGGTACGCGGTTATTCGTTTCCCGGTTGTTCTTCCTTGCTGAATTCAGCGAGGACGTCTTCCAGGTCTTTCAGGTCATCCGCATCGAGTTCCGGAATATCGTCATCAATAAATTGTGTTTCGTCCGTGGCGATACGGTAGACAAACTCGGAAAAACGATTGCTTTTGGTTATGGCCAGATTTCTGTTTTCGGGAGTAAACGGCAGTGGATCTCCGTTCGGGAGCAGCATACCTGGTTGATCTTGATCAGTAATTTTTCTCCAACCGAACACCGCCGCTTTGCCAAGAAAGATATCCTGCACGCTGCCGGCCTTGGCTTTCATCTTTTTAGCCGCCTCAGCACCCTGCATCAGAATAGTGTTGAGCTTGGCTTTTTCTATGTGCTGGATAAGCACTTCGGTGTCTTTGTCGAAGGGAAACCATTTTTGCGGTGGTGTATCAAATATGCCGATTTTCATGTTGTTGTCCTTTCCGTTGCTTCATTTAATTGAATGGGTGATAAAAAAGGCGGCAAGGAGGATGGCGAGGCCTCCGACCCCCGAAAGGATAGAGGCCCCGCCAATCTCTATTACGCCAGTAGACTCGTGCTGATTTTATTAGTGATGCTGATCCAGAGCGGGTCGGTATTGCCGACCATGCCTAGTGGCGCGGTTGTCGCACCCAGGACATCATATTCTCTGCTGTTTTGAATGATGCCGGCGGCGTAGGGGTTCTCATACGTTTTCGGCTTCAGATGCGGCATCTGGAATTTGATCAGATAGGGGATGTCAGTTTCGATCATCGGCCCGGTGCAGATAATTTCCGCTTTTTTGGAGACGTTATTCTTCATCTCGGTACGGGCGTTCAAGTTGGCAGTGCGCGGGAACTGCAGTTTGAGTCCGGCGGTAAACATGCCGTCTCCGGTCGGTTCATCGATCAGATCACGCGGGGCGGCGTCGTCTGATGTGTATGATCCATAAACGCCGCTTTGTTTCCTCTCCAGAGATAATTCAATACTGGACGGGCCGATTCTGTTTGTTATGTCCAGGGCAATATCAGACTGATCGTTTATCAATAATACCGTCTGGCCCATATAGGCGCGGGTGGTACGCTCAAGGATCGTGACGTTGTTAAAGGTGATCAGGGTATTAACGCCGTTGGTCGTGACATCAACGCCCGCGCCGGAAACGGTGATCTGAACCGGCTTGCCGGTATCCCATTTGATGACGACTTTGTTCGGCTTCCAAGAGGGCATCTCTTCTACCCCAACAGTGCCGATGGCCGCGCAGAGGGTGCCAAACAAGCCGTCATTGTTGAGCGCCACTTTGAGGATATGATCATAAGAGAGTGTCCCGGCGGCATGCAGGGCCGGGGCGGCGGCGGTGCCCATGATAATAGCGAGCATCGAGAGCACGGTGGCGTCGTTGTAGCGAAGATACGCAGGGACTGAGCCCTCGCACTTGACTTCCCCGGCGCTGGAATCAACGGCAAACAGCTGGCCGCGAGAATCATCGGTAATGTTGGTGGTGTCGGCTTTGAGGCTCAAGTCGAGTCCGAGGAAACCATTACCGGCCCCCAGGGCAACGGCTGTGTTCCACACGGTGGCTTTCTTGAAGCCATATTTAAGTTCTGCTCCACTGATGCTCATTATTCATCCCCTCCCTTCTGCTCAATTTGTTTTTTTGACGATTTACGGTCGAAGAGCTGATCAGCGAAATCTTCCTCTTCAATGGTGTATTCCTGACCTGCGACGATCTCCCCAAATTTGGGAGAGAAACCGAGGTTGCCTTTGCCGATTACATTGATTTTTGCCATTAATGGACTCCTTTAATTTCGGCGTTATAAATGCGTATAGTTTCACGACAACTTTCCAGTGCGGCGCGGTATGCCTCCAGGTTGACCAGCACGTCACGCCGACCCCGATCGGAGAGACAAAATTCAGCTGCCGGGTTTGCCGGCGGCCACACTTCGATCTGATGCATTACCGGTTGCGGCTCCACTGGCAGCTGGGGGCGGATACACGCTTTGCAGCACGCCCCCAGGGACGAGCAGCAGAGGAGCGCTATTATCAACAAACACAGGTTTCGGCAGGCTTTCGATACGTTGCACATTGACGTTGCTCCTGATTTTGATCTGGCTGATGGCCTCGGTAAACTTGTTGGCCAGTTCCTGCGTTTGGGCCGCATCTTTCAGCTGCGCGGCCAGGACACTGTTTGCTGCTTTGAGCTGGTCGCGTTCGGCAAATACAGACCTGAGGTAAAAGCCCACTGCGATCAACAGCAGGATCAGCAGCGCGACGGCGATTTCCCGCCAGTATTTGATGACGATTGCGATAATCGACATTACTGCCCCACCCTTCCAAACCAACTATTCGAATATTTCGCCATGCGGAAATTGTTCTCGATAATCTGCAGGTATCGTTGCCCCTGCAGCACGTTGAGCGCCTTGTAAAATGTGGTGCGGTTCGTCTTTTTGCGCGTGTACTTATTGATCCATTCGACCATTTCGAAATTGACGTGGCCGTTCAGCTTGTAGTGTGCCGGGCCAAAGATATTGACCAGGCGGATAACGATGTTGCCACCGGTAGCGACGCCGCAATTTACCGAGGTGTCGAAGATCTCCGTGGCGGTCGCCTGGCTTTCAAACTCGCCCAGGTGGATCGGGTCCCAAAAGTCCCGCTTGTATAATTCCCCCGCCCGCTTGAGCGTCATGTTGCGGATATCAAGATGTGGATACGTGTTGGTTGCTATGCCGTATTTGGTGCAGCCCTGGCGGCCATGGCCAACCCTGCCGCCGGTCCAGTTGCCCGGATCGGATGGATCACACTGCAGCCCGCCTTCATGCCCGAAAACAGTGGCCAATGACTTGTTGATATCGGCGGCGGCTGCCGGGTGAGCCAGTGAGCAGGCCAGCGCCATTAACAGGTATGCCGTAAAATTTTTCATATTATTTGGCCGCTTTTTGAGCCGTGTCGGCGGCTTCCAAAATGCCGTGCTGGACGCCCCACCAGGTCGCCTTGAGCAGACCGGCAACAACAGCGGCGAGAATTAGCCAGCCGATGCCGAGGATGCCCTTGTTGACCAGTTGCACCGCCGTCTTGATCTTGCCGATTTCTTCGGGGGTGAGCCCCATGCTGCATTCGTTGTGTGACATCGCCTGGATGATCTTGGCGATTATCAACACATCATCACGGGTCAAGGCATTGTGGCGCTTTTCTCCTGAGGCCGGCGGGTCCGGAAGCATTTCCATGATCTCTTGAAGATCTTCCAGGGCGATGGACATTTCATCAGGCATTGTGACGACTCCCGGTTTAGTATTATTCCTGCCCAAAAGGCGTGACGTAAAAAATGGTGAAACTGACCTGCACGATGCTAAAAACATCTTCCCCGGCTTGGACAGCCACCGAAGATTTGCAACTGTCGATAATCTCGATCAAGCCGCCGAATCGAAAGTCGACATAAAGAGCCTTGACCAGATCGGCCTTGAGTTTGCGCCCGGCTGAGCCATCCAGGTCGTCGGCGATGAAACCTTCCCAGGACATCGGATATAAATGATTTGTCTCGCCCATTTCCGGCGGTACCGGCCCGATTTCGACACCGCTCTGCAGATCTCCCGGGAACCAGGCTATTGATGGCATGATGTCCGGGTGTGCGGTGTATTCCAGCTCTTTGTAGACAGCGGCACCGGCGTCGGTTTGGTAACCGTTGGCGATGGTGATGGTTGCCAGCAGCGCGGCGATATATGCATCTATTTGGGCTTGTACGGTCATTTTTTTACCTGCAGATAAATAAGTGTGAATCCGTTGCCGTCCGGTCGGGGTTTGCCGTCAAAGCGGTAATCCTTGCCACGGATCGTCAGTACGTTGGCGCTGGTTATCCCGCTGAAATCGCTGTCTTGGACGCTAACTGCCGGTTTGAATACGATCTGGCTTGCTTCATACGGTGACACCACTTCACTGGACTCATCGAAAATGCCGCGAATGTCGTCTCTGACAAGGAGGCCGTCGAGGGAGATGCTGACGTCGACGTTGGCAAAGGCCCCGATAGACACCGTATTGCATTTAACTATCAGGGCCCCGAATGACATTGTTATGCCTCTTCCAGTTCGGTCATTTTTGCGACAAAGGCCGCGGCAATTTCATCATCCGGCTGGGCCTCTGGCATAAGCGCCTGCAAAGCATCTACTGTTTCAGCTGCAGCAATTGCGGCAAGCAGATCGGCTTTTGCATTGTCATCTGTGGAGTCGTCATCTGATTGCGTTTGGTCTTTTTCTGTAGCAAGCGCAGCAACGCCCAGCTTGATCAGGCGTTTTGCTTCTTTTGCTTCACACTCAAAAGGTTTGCCGCCGGGGACATGTTCTTTGTCTCCGATATGGATGCAGCCAAGAACGGCTACGATAAGGGCTGTTTTTGCCATGATAGTTCCTTTCGCCGGGGCGGCATTACACCGCCACCGGCATTAATGGTTTATGGTTATGCGAGGACCTGAATCGAGGCGAATGCATCCGGCTGTTTCATAGTCGGCAGCGGTGCGGCCTGTACCATCAACCAACGAACCGCGGGATCTTTGGTTACCCAGGATTTGGGAAAGCGAGAAACGGCAGCCATACCGCCCTCGATAGCTTCGATGTCCTGGATAACCGCATATTGGGTGCGGTTGGCAGAACGGGTCGAGCCAAGCCAGGCCTTTTTGAGAGGCACCATAGGGGTCAACACGTTTGTGTCTTCGTGCTCATACCATTCGTCGTAGGAATAGACGTCGATGAACAAGCCGGGGTAACGGAGGCTGCAGATATACGTGACGCCCTGCGGCAATTCCTGTGGCTTGATCTGACCAACATCGACCTTGAGCATGTCCATATATTTCTGGACAGCAGCGTTTTTAACGAATGCAGCGGCGGCATCTGAGCCGAGAACCAGGACATCAGGGGAAACACCGGAATCCTTGCGGATAGTCGAAGCAATCGAGGCAAGTTTTGCCAGAGGATCGCTGGCGGCATCCGACCAGAGATCAGTGCCGGCCAGGGTAATTTTGTGTGTAGCGGCCATCTGGAAATCTACCAGCACGGATTGATCGGCTGTTTCACCCTTGATCTTCATGGTGATTGCGCCCAGATCAAGTGCAGAAGCGGCCATCCATTCCTCACGGCGGTCAATGGTGTCCATCAGGTCGGCAAGGTCAGCGCCGAGTTTCTTCTGAGCGCGCTGCTCGATTGTTTCGCCACCGGCATAAAGAATGGCGCCAGGTGAACGGGTGAGCAGATCGGCGGCAGTAGTAACCCGTTTGGGTTTGATGTATCCGGGCTTCAGTGTCTGTGTGGTAAAGCCGACACCGGGGACAACCTTGCCTTCAGTCAACGGCGAGCAGAAAGGGGCGAGTTTACGACCGCCCTTGATGATATCGACATCGAGAGATTCGGTGTCGGCTGGAACGGCAGCAGGGAAAAAGGTGTCACGCAACCAACGCCCGGGGCGATACATCTGTTCAACAGCTTCAATCATGGTGCGGGTATCGAAAATATCGATCAGGCCCATACCAAGGAACGGAATGGCGAGCGCCCCGGCTGTGAGAGGTTCAGCAGCGATGGCGTGGCCAGCGGGAAAACAAAGGATTGCCACAAACAGCAGCAGGGTCCAGGACAGGAACGTTGAAATGGTCTTCATGATTGACTCCTCCAAGAGAGTTTTAAACGGCGCCTAGGCGACCGCTTTCAGATAGATATTGAGGTCGCGCAGAGCGGCACGGTGAGTGGCAGCGGTATCAGCCCCGCCGAACGTCACGGCGTCCTGATTGAAAGCGCCGGACAGATAGACAGTGGCATTGACATCACCAGCGGTAGCGTCTGCATCTTCGGCAAGAATGGCAAGCGGGGCCTGCGAACCGTCAACAGCAGCGCTATCACATTTAATGTACTTGCCTGTTGCGGTAATTTTGCCGAGCAGGGTGCCGCGCACCAAAGCGCCAGTGTCGATAACTACGATGTCGGTTACTGCCGGGTAATCTCCGGCCAGCAGTTTGTCAGGGGTAAAAGTTTCCATGGTGTAATCCTCCGTGTATTAGTGTGTGGGTGGTGGTTATCTCTGTTTGCCGCCAGCGGCGATCCCTGCGGCAGCGGCTGTTCTTTCAGCGGCTTCTCCGGCTGTTGGCTGCACATTGTTGAGGCCGGTAGGAGCAACATTTTTCAAGCCTTGCAGAATGGCGGCACGGCTGGCTTCGTCAACTTTGTTCTCATCAATAGGACCGGAGGCTGTTGCGGCAAAGGTAATGCCGAGCGTCGATACGTCTTCGGCGGTCAGGCCTTTGGCGGCGACGGCACTCAGCTTTGTTCCGGACTCTGCACCGAATGCGGCGGTAACCAATCCGCAGACGCGGGACTGTTCGGCGGCAACGGCTGTTGCCTGGGCGGCGGTGGCATCGGCAGCGGCAATCATGCCCTGCCGGGCATCTGTTTCGATCTGTGAGACCAGATCGGGGTGATTCGTTCTCAACTCTTCGAGTGTCATACTCTCCTCCGTTTTTGATGTATGTGACGCGGTTTTGGTGGCAGTGATCATGGCGCGGCCGCTTTTGCCGTTGCTTGACGATATAGCCTTGTCGGCGGCCTGGACTTCATCCGCAAGCCCTGCGGCAACCGCTTTTTTGCCTTCATATATTCCAGCCTCAGTGCCCTTGACCGCTTTAACCGACATTTTGCGATGTCGGGCCACGGTGTCGGCAAACATTTCGTAGGTATCGTCAACCATGCCCTGCAGCAGGGCGTGGGCTTCATTGCCGAGCGGTTGGTGCGGTGAGAAATCCGCTTTACGCGCACCGGCGAAAACATGGGTAACGGTTATTCCGGCAGCATCTTCGGCACGGCTGAAATCGGCATGGGTGGCAATAACGCCGATGGAACCGACGCCACCGGTGCGGGGAACGATGATGCGATCGGCAGCGGAGGCGAGCAAGTAACCGGCGCTGTATGCCGATTCGTTTATGACGGCGGTGATCGGTTTTTGCCCGCGAGACTGGAAGATATGATCGGCCAGGTCGAAAACTCCGTGGACTTCGCCACCGGGAGAATCAATCTCCAGGACAATGGATTGAACGGCATCATCGACCATCGCCAGATCAAACGATCGACGGATATCGGCATAGGTTGTCGGGCCGCCACTGGGATAATCGGAGGCCATAACCCGGTGCATCAGCGGCCCGTATATGCCGATGATGCCGACACCGGCTGCTGCTTTGTATCCGGCACGGTTGCGCTCCTGGTCACTGATTTGCGCCATGTTGACACCAGGCGGCAGCGCATTCATATCCAGATTGAAGCGCGGCCCCAGGGCGTGAAGAATGACGTTCAGTTTTGATTCTGAAATCATCAGCGGACGATTGAAGAGCAGTTCGGCTATTCTGATATTTTTCATGGTTGTTCCTCTGTCGCCGGATCTGTAACCGGATCAGGCGCGGTTTTGGATACCGTTTCTTTTTTGGCACCGGCACTATCCGGCAGGCCCAGCTCTTTGGCCTTGTTGATTTCACGGGAGCGCTGGCTATAGACAGCTTCCCAATCCTTGCCACGCTTGGCGCAGAAATCGGCATCGGTGCCCATGTTGTTGTTTTTGGCCATAACGGCGGCGACGATCTCTTTTACCGGATCAAGGCTGGTACGCTCGGGGACGATCCAGGTAGCGGCGGTCCATTCAGCACGGGCGGTATAGAAATCAGGAGAACCGGCGGGCAGTTTAATGCGCCCACGCAACCAGGCTTCCTCCCAGACCATTTCCCAGACAACCTGGCAGAAATAGGTGACGAGCCAGTCCTGGTACATGCCGAATACCCGCCACGCTTCTTCAAGGGCAGCGCGGGCGCTGGAATAGTTGGTTTTGCTGAAATCCTTGGCGATAACTTCGTACGGCATGCCGCAGCTGGCACCAACAGCGCGCAGGACGGTTTCGACAAAAGTGCCGAACGACCCGCCGGGGCGCGGGTTGGCGAGAACTGTCGGCTTTTCACCAGCGTTGCCGTACATAACGCCGGGAGAAACTTCCTGATAACGGGTCGGATCGGCGGCGGTACCGTCGCTGCCGTATTGTTCTTCAGCATCGGTATCCGGAGCTTTTTCGATGAACACCGGGAAGCTGGCGGCGATGATTGCCCCGACCAGTTCAAAGTCCAGATAGTCATTCATGTCGCGGAAAAACTTCATGGCCGGGGCCAGGATGGAATTGCCACGAACCTGCTCGGGCATTTTCTTGTGAAAGCGGTGAATGACTGTCGGGCGGTGGCCAGCTTTGGGCGGCAGTTCGCGGAAGCTGCGCAGATCAAGAGACGCATACAGTTTGCCGTCCTCCGGATCTGCTATCAGGTATCCGGTTGGCTGGCTGTTTTTGCCGAGGCGGATGCCGTCGCGGACGTCTTTAGTACCGAGGTATGCCATTGGTGTCCGGAGGCGGACGGGATCGATCGTTTGCAGGGCCAGCGAGTAGCGGCGCGATGGATCATCGAGCATGAGCGGCAGGTTGATGAATTCGCCGTTGACGAGCATCGACCAGATGTTTTGAAACTGGAGGCCGTAAAAATTGGAGGTTGCCGTCTCAGCACTGGGAGAGGAGGCGTCGGCTTCTTTGGTCCATTGCTCAAACTCCCATTCCATCGTTTCGGCGATTTCTTGCGCTTGTTCTTCGGTGATGCCGAGACGTTTCCAGTTTGGTTTCGCCTGGGGCCAGAGTCCGGTCCCGACGGTGTTGGTAGTAATGGAATCAATGAGGCTGGCGCCGTGGGCGTTGTTGGTGGCGATATCGTTGGCGCGCTCGACAATGCGTTCACGCTGGCGGCCTTCCTCGATCCAGGTGAGGCGACGCGGTGACCAGTTAGACATGGTACCGGCTGCTGATCCGGCGGAACGGCTGAATGACGAGCCTTGCATTTTGGGCAGGGCGATGGATTGAGCGCGGGGTGACAGGAATGATTTTCCGACGCGGCAGTTGGCACTCATCGGCGTGGCCTCGCAGGGAGAAATTGCGGGCCTGATATGCCGGCGGTTTTGGCTTTTTCTTTTTGGTAAAATTCGAGGGTAGCGCGGATTTCGGGCAGATCGGCCAGGGTAAGCTGACGATCAGAGCCGCCGGTTGTCAGTTTAACAATTTGGCCGGAGGCGACATCAATCAGCGCCTGCTTGTATGCGGCGATGTGGGTGTCAAGTTCTGCCGATGTGAAAAGAGGAGTGATTGCCATGCGCAATAATGCGCAGGCTTTTTAATGGAAGTCATGGACACGGTGGACGCCGTGGACGCTGTGGACACTTTTTTTACAATATGTGGGGGTGGATGCGTTTTTTTGTTACTAGGGGTTGTGGTTTTGTTGGTGGCGGTGGGGAGATTCGAACTCCAACCGGACTCCTCTCAGCTGCACGCGTTGCCTGTCCGTTTGCCGTTTCCGACTTTCAGCGCATCTCCTCACCCTTCGTGCTGGGCCATTGCGCCTCACCGCCATAAGTTGTCGTGAAGTAATTTATTTTTTTAAAGCACTGTCATTGACCATTTGCCGTACTGTCTGTTTGACTTGATCTTCATACCACCATGAATATGAAAGAGATTTGCCTAGCTTTGCCAAGCCAAAGGTTGAAAATACAATCACTCCCAATATTCCGGATATCATGAGTATATTTGTTGCTATTGACGCTATTTTTTTCATGTATCGCTCCGTCATTGTTTTGATCAGTGGCTATCTAATTTGATGTTATCTGACTACTTGAATATGATTCTTGTTTCGGTGTGCCAATACGCATGACCGCTTGAAACAGCGTGTTCCATCAGATGAAATGACCGATTGTACCCCCATCCTAACTGCCGCTGAATAACCGCGCATCCAAAATGCAGACCTACCGCAACGATACTTTTAAGTTTTTCAATTCCTTCGTCGAACGTCGCCAATGTGCCTGCCGGTTGCCCCGCCAGATAACGATCAGATGCAGCGGAAGGCTGTATATCCTCTCCGTTCCACGACTTCATGTTTTTGGTATCCGTTATGCTCATAGTTGTTTCCCTCCGCTGATCTGAACACCCGTTAGGGCGAAGGGAATCATTCACCCTTCGCCCCGGTTTCAACTACTCCGCCAGGGAAAAATCCACATAGAATTTCTGGCCAACCGAGAACTTACCAACGAGATCAGGATTGTTAATCGTTAGTTCAAGGCTCCCGGCCGGAGTGTATCGTGCAAACGTGTTGTCCTCGCTTTCACCATTCGGCCCAAACGGGTCAGAGCCACAAACCGGAGACATCCTGATCGATTCTGCTGCTGCACCTGCCGGGACTACAGACTGCACCTGCATTTTTGCTCTCATCATTGCTTTGCTCCTCAACTGCTGTATTTCCCTTTTCAGGGATTCGTTTTCATCATGGAGGCGCTTCCACTCTCGGAGTAGATCCCTAATGGTGTAACCCGCCCAATTGGTTTGTTTTTGTGTCATAAATGGCATCGAAAACCCGCCCTAACAAGCGTTATGTAACAGGATGGGAAAGCGCCGCTGCTGGCGCTTGTCCCTTACTTCCCCGGATCAATCTGGCACCCCTTGATATATTCCTCCACAACAGCCCGCGGCACATGGATATTGTATTTTCCACCGAACTTAAAAGCCGGGGAGAGAGCGCCGTGCTCGATCAGGTTGTGGACATGCTGGCGCGAACAGGGACCGCCGTTTTTGCCGGGGATCATTTTGCGGATATTTCCGACTGAGAGCATTTCCTGTCGCTTGAAGACCGGCGGGGTTTCCATAGTTATCTCCTGTTCGTGAACCAGCCGGGCATGGCCGTGGCTTGTTTGGGCGGGGTTGATAGTGGCTTTGGTTTTTGTGGTGTTGGGCGCGGCTTTTGTTTTTGTTCTGTCGGCGGGACATATCCGCCCTGCAGCGTGGCAGAAAGGGCGGTATAATTCGGGTTCAATATCTCTCGCACCGCCATATTTCCGACGCGTACGTCCAGTGCCTCATTACGGATGAAGCCGGGGCGGAGTTTCCATACGGTTTCGAGCTTGCCGGTGCGGCGGTTCTTTTCTTTGACGGCGTGCTCTGCTGTCAGCATGCGGAAGTATTCAAAATCATAGCCATAGAGCAGGGGGAAGTGACACGATCTCGCGCCGCCCGGTTCGTTGTTGAGCCATGTAAAGAAGCTGTCTTTTCCGGATGAAACCCCCAGTTCATAAAAGGCGACTTTGTATTTGGGGCTTTTGCTTGGTTTGCGCGGGACGAGCGGAGCGCTACCGTTGTTGGAGCCCTTGTGCGCAAGATAGCGCCGTGATCGCTTCACAAACTTAGCGACCATTCCGGAGCGATATCCGAGGTCAACACCCATTTTGGCAATCGACATCTCTGCCCCGGATTCGTGACGCCAGGTTGTTTCAGATATCCAGTCGTGCAGCTGGTCCCATACCTCGTCTTTTTCCGTATCGCCATGGAAAACTTTGTACTCAATCCCCCACGATTCATGACCGGCGCCCCAGGCGACAACTTCGCACTCGAGACGGTTAGCCTGGACGTCAGTATCAGCGGTGATAACGCAGGCCTGCATAGGTACACGCCAGGCAGCACCGTCAGGGGTATAGCGTTCACGGCGTTCGTACAGTTCTTTCTCTTTGATCGTTTCGCCGTCGGCATCTTCCGGCAACGGGAGGCCGAGACAGTCGTTGTAGAAAAAGACGAGATTTTCCTGCGTCGGCTCCGTAAGTGTTAAAAGATAGGCCTGCGCTATTTCGTTGAACGGGACGAACTGCGAGAGCATCGGCGGGATATGCCACCATACCGACGACGGATGCAGGTGGATGACGCCGTTGTCTCTGCGTTTCCATCGGCCAGCTTTAACGGCATCGTCACGATCGTCTGTATCCCATTTGCCTTGGCAGTGTTCGCATTCATACCAGGCGGAATTGCCCTCGGACAGCGCTTGCGGATCTATGACGCCATCGGCCCAGCACACCTGGGCGAATTTCATAGTTTGTTCATGTCCGCAGTGGGGGCATTTTGCGTAGTATTCCCGCACTTCCTGGGCGTGACGTTGTGCCGACCAGACGGGTCCGGTTTCGGTGCTGACGGTGCAGGCGTCCATGATTTTGCGGGAGTATTTAAATGCCCTGGTGCGTGCCCAGGACTTTTTGAGAGCGGAGGCTGGCCAGAGGTCTATTTCGTCGCGGAAGAGATAGCGGATCGGTTTGGAGGCGAGGCGACCTTCCGAATTTGACCACGCCAGGTAGATGGTCATGCCGTTGCGCAGGCGGATACGTTGTTTACCGAGGTCGTCAGGGTTTTTCGTCCTGAGTTTGCGCAGGGTTGGCGTATCGCGGAACATGGGAATCAGGCGGTCTGTGATAGTATCCCCGCCGGTAGACTGATCCTGCATGACGAGCAATGAAGGGCCGGGAGCATTGTCTGATACTATGCCGATGCAGTTATGCAGAATGTCGGTTTTGCCGCCCTGAGAGCCCCCCGCAATGGTGCCGTGCTGGAAATGCTCCTGGCTGAAGGTATCCATGATGTCAACCAGGTAGGGCGCAACATCATTATCCCACGGGCCGGGCAGAGGGGAAACGTGGACATAGCGATTGCCGTGAGCCCAGGCGCTGCCGATTTTGCCGGTACCGGCGCGATAGGCCAGCAGTTCACCGGGGTAGAGCCGGTAGGTGCGCGGCGGGGCGGACGGCAGCCAGGAATAATCGTCGGCTATTTGGGGGGCGAGGGCGGGCATCAAAATGGAATAAGGCTATCTTGGAATTCATCAGGAGTATGTTTTAGCAATTCCCTCTCTAGCGGTCCAATCTTGATTGACACCATTTCATAGACTCTAGCTACAGCATTGAATTTATCCGACTTGCGGAGATCGCCTTTTTTACGCGCTTTTAAAGCGGTCTCTCTAGCGGATATAGCCTTTTTGCGGAATCGACACCCAGATGATTCCAGCTCTGTATAGATTTCCTCTATTTTCATACTATCTCCTCAGACCGTGAAATGGTTGCCGTGTTCGTTTATGAAACCTATAAGGACATCCATAATCATCATGCGATCGGCGAAAGTGCAGCCTATATCCGACTGCTTTGTCAGAAAATCATTTGCGGCTACGTATTGCCACGGCCTTAACACTAATTTTTTATGTTGGAGAAACAAATCCAGCGGCAACAGGCTTGTCGATAGATATTCTTGCAGGGTAATCAAAAGAAACGTTTTACCCGTGGGGCCTAGTTGCTGACTGGCAATGTGGGACAACAACGTTTTTGCCGCATGAATATCGCCCGCATCCAGATAGATCCCTCTTTTTTGCAGATACGTTCCAAGGTCAATTCTTTGTTCCCCATAAAATTCAGACATCACTCTTCCTCCTCATCCGGCCCTTGAATCGGCCGGGAATAGTTGTCCATCACTTTTCTGTTGATGCCGAGCATAAAGCTGATCAGCTCGGGGGCTTTTTGAATATCTCCGGCTACCAGTTTGATGATGCGGGTGGCGGAGCTGCGGGCCGAGGCGTCCAGGTGCGTTTTGAGATCACCGGCACGGGCGGCCAGCTCAATCTCGACATGATCGCGCGGGATAAGTTCTCCCTGGCGTTCCTTCAACTTTAGCTCGCGCATTTCGGCGTCGGTGGAGATTTGGCGGATCTGCCCACGCAGTTTTTCTTCCTGCAAGTTGGTCGCAGCGATACTGCCGCCATCTTTACGCTGCAGATGCTTTCGGGCATATTCCTGGACAGTGGAGAGGGTGTATTTACCATCGGTGCCCGGGCGGATCTTGCCGTCGTCACGGTGTTCATACGCAGTGCTCTTGCTGATCTTCCACCCTTCAGTATCCAGGTGAGCGACGACATCAACGATCGAGGCGAAGGTGTTTTCGCCGGCAGATTCGTAGCGGGCGGTCCGGAAGTCAGCCAAGGCCGTTTCAGCTTTTTTAAAGCTCTTGAGGTTGGCGCCGGTCGGCTTTCGTTTCGCCAGATCCAGACAGTCGTCACGATGCTTGAGTAAACGCGCTTCTTCCTGATCGATGACGGCGGTTGTGTCGGTTTCCGGAGTGTTCATAACGCCTCGGGTCTGGCTGGTTTGTGCCGCCATTTGTACAGCCCCCAGATGGAGAGACAGAGATACAAAACAAACATGGTCGCCTGGGCGTAGATGCCTTTGTAAAAATCTACGGCGGCCCAGGATGAATTAGTTACGATCCAGACGTAGAAACAACGTCGATCCTGATGGGTATTGAGGATTACGCCGATGATCGAGAGGGTTGTCAGGAGCCAGGTGAGCGATATCATAGGTAATAGTCCCGGTTAACGTTATTGTTCGTCACTGTTTCTCTGGCCATTTCTACGTCGGAGCCTTTGCCGGATAATATCCGGTGCAGTGTTTCGCTGCTCTGTTTGACGTCCCATATTTCTGCGGCGGCGTGCTGCAGGTCTCCGCATAACAGCGCTTTGCCGACTTCTATCACCTCTGACAGCAGGTGCCACCATTGCCGCCAGGGGGTATTGCTGACAAAGCGGGTCGACGGGAATTGATAAAGTGGATCTTGATTCACAGCATGCCCCCTTGAGCGGCCAGCGTCAGGATTTGCCGGGCGGCTTCGTTGGGCGTCACGCCAAGGCGGGAGGCGTGGGCGATCAGCCAGCGGCGGACATCGTCCGGCAGGGCGATCTCGATAATATCCTCAGCAAAGCCGAGCAGGCGGTCGAGGGGATTGCGGTAGCCTGAGCGGCGCTGGGTGCACTGAGTGTATATTTCGGTGGTGGTCACTTTGGCATGTCCGAGCAGTTTCTGTACCAGGCGGATATCAACGCCATCTTCCAGCAGATGGGTAGCGCAGGAATGGCGCAGGCAGTGCGGTGTGGCATGTTTAAGTATACCGGCCTTGATGCGGCATATTTGAAAAGCTTTCTGTACTGCCGTGACGTGGATATGTGCGCGACCTTGCCGGCCATCTTCATCAATCCACCGGGTTTGCGCTGGAAAAAGATATTGCCAGCCAAATTCTTTACCGGCATTTGGATATTTCCGGTCAAGGGCATTAGGGAGATCCACCACACCAAAGCCAGCTGCCAGATCGGCATCGTGGATCAGTTTTGCATGGGTAATCTGGATTTTTAATAGTTCGCGGAGCGATTCGGGAATTTCAACGTTGCGGATGCTGCCATGTTTACTCCGGACCGTCAGGAGCATGCTGGATAGGTCAACATCCTTGATCCGGAGATCCAGGCAATCGACCTCAACCCGCAACGCGCAGCCGTACATCACTTCAAAAATCAACCGATAAACGCCGGTGGAACAGGCGAACAGCCGTGCTATATGCTCGCGAGGCAGGACAACAGGGAGATAGTTAGTGCGGGGGGCACGCTGGGCGTCTATTTTGCCGGGTTCGACACCGAGTGCATGGCGGTAGAAATAGAGCAGGGCGTTGAATATCTGGTTTTGTGTGCTTGAGGCAATGCGTGTGTCCTGGGCCAGATGTGTGCAGTAGCTGCGGATGGCGACTTCAGCGACATCCTGGCAGCGGGTGCGGAGTTTCCAGAGAATAAACCGCATGATTGCCCGGCGGTATGTTTTGCGGGTTTTTTCGCTTTTGTGCTCGACAGCGAATTCTTTTTCAAGCTTTTCCACCCAGCCACGAATCCGGCGGCTTTCCAATATTTTATTATCTGGAGGGTTTAAACCGTAAAGCCGCTCTAGTTCTGTGTTTATCATGGCTGAGTCCTTTCGTTTGTATATTTTTTATGCCGCCGATGGGCGGTAGAATCAGAAGTTATCTAGTCTCTTGCACCTTTGCTAGTGTTGCCGACCTTACAAACTCACTCGGAGTCTGTGACGCAGATCGTGCCGCTGATTCTACTTTCTGCCATTCTTCCGCCGTCCAACGAACCTGTTTAACCGTGCCGCGATGATCGAGTTTGGCAGAGCCAGGCTTTCGCCCGGCTCCCTGTCGAATGCCACCTCTCATTTTACAACCCAGAATTCAGGGCCGCTTGCTGCCAGTTTTGAGCCATCTTCAAATGTGAATGTTGTTGTTTCGTTGTCCCAATCCTGATCTGTTTCGGCTTCGAGTTCTGCTGCACGATCCATTGCGTCTGAAGAGTTTTTGCATTCGGCCTTGATTGTTTCTGCGATTGTGAGTTTCATGATGTTTCTCCTTTGGGGTTGTTTTTTCCTTCACTGTGATTTAACTTTATCACCCCTTTGATTTCTTGTCAACACAAATAATCAATGAAAAGAGAAATAGTTGAATTTATTTTTGCGGCATTAAAGGAAGCCGACCAGATAACAACCGCCAGGACCGGAGGAAAAACTCCCCCGGTCAGGCGGAGCCCCGTTATCTAGTCTCTTGCACCTTTGCTAGTGTTGCCGACCTTACAAACTCACTCGGAGTCTGTGACGCAGATCGTGCCGCTGATTCTACTTTCTGCCATTCTTCCGCCGTCCAACGAACCTGTTTAACCGTGCCGCGATGATCGAGTTTGGCAGAGCCAGGCTTTCGCCCGGCTCCCTGTCGAATGCCACCTCTCATTTTACAACCCAGAATTCAGGGCCGCTTGCTGCCAGTTTTGAGCCATCTTCAAATGTGAATGTTGTTGTTTCGTTGTCCCAATCCTGATCTGTTTCGGCTTCGAGTTCTGCTGCACGATCCATTGCGTCTGAAGAGTTTTTGCATTCGGCCTTGATTGTTTCTGCGATTGTGAGTTTCATGATGTTTCTCCTTTGGGGTTGTTTTTTCCTTCACTGTGATTTAACTTTATCACCCCTTTGATTTCTTGTCAACACAAATAATCAATGAAAAGAGAAATAGTTGAATTTATTTTTGCGGCATTAAAGGAAGCCGACCAGATAACAACCGCCAGGACCGGAGGAAAAACTCCCCCGGTCAGGCGGAGCCCCGTTATAAATCTTCTACGCCACGGCTTGCGCCGATAAAATCAGTGGTCTGGTTCCAGTTGCTCCCTCAATAAATCAACTTGCCTTGCCGCTTCCTTCGCTGCCTGCATCCAGTTCTCATTTGATTCTTCGAGAGCAGCCACATTTGATTCCAGTTGTGCAATTTTATTTATTTGTCCACGCTGGTTTTCAGCCATTTTCCACCACTCTTTATTTTTGACATCTGCATTGCTAGCCAGCGCAACAAGTATTCCGCACGCAATATCGTCTGTAACTTGTGCAATTCCTATTACTCCGAGCCGTTCGTGGTTAACCGTGATATACCCTTCTTTGATCTCGTAATGTCTTTGGGAATCAGCAATTGGCTGCGCGGCCACGGGCATCAAATCGCTGTAACCTACAACCCGCTTTTTAATCGCCTCCCAAGTTGGTTCATACTCGGGCCAATCAGACTCAACTACAACGCAGGCAAGCGGCTGCTTTTCCATGTCCTGTTCTCGGTAATCAGCTACTTTTCTGGCTAACAGCCCAAGAATATGCTGTTCCATATCTGACAGTCCGTTTCTAATTTCTCGCCGTTTCAACACTAGATACCTGTTTTCTCGCTCAAATTTCGACATGACATTCCCTTTCATGGCTACGCCAGAAGATCAAAACCGGCGTAGAATAATTTATAACCAACCGTTCAAGAGGGACGTTCCGCCCCTTAACTTAAACCGTTAGATTACTCTGCAATATCTCTGCACTGTTTCTCGAACCGTGTGTACTGTCATCACGCTATTTTCATATTCAAAGCCGTTATTCAGCCAGTCCTCAATTTCCTGTTTCAGGCTGTTGCGGCCCATCTGATACGCCAGTTTCAGCGCCTGCTGTTCATCGTTCGACGGGCTTTCAATCAGCGTATCCTCTCCGTCGCGAAACAGGTAGTCAATCGAATCCTGAATCAGCATGGCACACGCCGTGCGGTCATGCGTCAGTTTGCGCTGTTCTAATTGAATTGGCAGCGTTTCCAAAAGCAACCGCAACAGACAGTTTGCATCGTGTTTACTTTGTGTCTTCTGCCGCAGAGATTCGCGGAATGCTATGTCATCGCAGACAGCGCAATCGCATGTTTCTTCGTGTCCATCGTAACGGCTCATATAAATCTCCTATTCCAGTTGAAGGCAGCTTGCTCCATCGGTAAATCTTCCTCAGGCACCGCGTAATAAATTTCGTGGGCCACACAATCAGAGTTGCTGCACCCCAGAGAATAAAAGTTTCCGTGGTGATCCTCTTCGACTTTACATTGTGCCGGTTTGCCGCAGAATGGGCAGTGTCTCAGATCCATTCATCCCTCCAATGCTTTATCAGCAATTTTTTGCAGCATTAATGCTTGCTCGTAAACATGCCCCGGTTCAAGCCTTGCCTTTGCTATCTTATTCAGTGCGTCACGGTATCTGTTGCGCTCCGTGGCTATGATGCTTTGCAGTTCCTTCTTTATTTTTGGAATTGGTGGTAACCAGACCATTGGACCCTCCTTCGTAATCTAACCAGCGTTCCGACCCGACCAAAAAGCCGGACGGGTCAAACGCCAGCCGTTATACACCTAGAATGGAATTTCCGGGTCAGGTTCAATATGCTCGACCGCCAGAAATGCCGTGACCGGGGAAATTATCAACATTGTCTTTTCCGTTGCCCTGGCTACCGCTTCCAGCAAGATGAACTCTGAAAACGGGAATTTCGTTTGCAGCCGGAGCAGTTCTGTTTCCGCCTGTTCGCGGGTAGGGTGCATGAACCGTGGTGCTTTCTGCTTATCGAGAAATTCACCACGGAATGCGGTTTCAGCCTGTGCAACGTCTGCTATCATCCAAAATTTATCGCATGCCATCCTTAAACCCTCCTACGGTGTACAACCAGCGTTCCGACCCGACCAAAAAGCCGGACGGGTCAAACGCCAGCCGTTATAAACATCCATGTCTCTCTGCTATTTCTCGTACAATAGGATCTAAAATTATTAATTGTGGTGCTTTATTACCTGGAATATCTACCCCGTCGTCAGGCCCGACTTGAAACCAGTAATCAATCTGGCGGCACAAACACAATTTAGCCACGGCTTTTGTCGGGCTTTTTAGCAACCTGTCCAAATCCTCTTGATCTACATACCCGCCAGTCATATCGTCAGCGGCCCCGTAGGTTTTCCATAGGTATTGATGGTCTTTGTATGCTTGTTCGTATGTCACGATTTCCTCCAAAGTTTATAACCATCGGCTGTTACGCTCAAGGCGCAAAGCCTCAAGCCGTTATCCCTGCAACGCTTTCCCATCCTTCATCAACTCGTCCCACGCGGCCTGAAGTTCTTCCGGAGTCTCATATTTCGCCCAGGTACCCCAGTTGAGACTTGCCTGCTTGATCCGGGGCACATCATGCCCGTGACCAGGGATAATCCCTTCAGATCGGTAGAAATCAAACCCGGCGTCGCGGAGCTTGTTGCGGCAGGTGCTCATGTTGACTTTGCCTTCCAGGCTCACTTCGACGACATTTTCAGCTGCAAGCGCTTCCTTTAATGTCCGTTCAGCGGCGGCATAGGTTCCGAATGTGACTGAGGGGGCCCAACCTTTTTTTGGCGGAATATATGTCTGCTGGATCGTTTTTAGTTCGCGGTTGTATTTCACCAGGACGTAGCCGGCGGCGAGAAGTTTGCTTTCATCGCTAGTAAAGCAATCGTCGCTATCTGGCACTTTTAGCAAGTCCGGTTGCGTTTCGATTATTTCCAGGGACGGCAGGTTGTCGAATAGGCTGGTTTGTCTGGTCGGACGCGGTACCAGGCGCAATCCGGAAGGGCTATCTTCAAATATTTTCAGGTGACCGTTATAGCTGTTAACTTCCGGATCACCGTGGACGGTGCCATTTACGCGGTACCATTCTAGGACGGCTTCAACCGCTTTGAAGCGGGAGGCCTCAGCTGGTTCGTAGGTGACGCCCCAGTCGTTACGCTGTTTGTAGACATAGAGTTGCGCGGAAGGCCGATCGGGTAGTTCTGCTGACATCCATCCGCAGAGATAGGCTGTTTTGCGTGGGCGCGGTTTTTCTATCTGGGGCGGTTGCTCGGGCTCTGGTACAATTTTGGCCTGTATGCGATTACCCAGGCTATTTATCAACGCTTCAACTCTTTCACGATCATCAATAGTTGGTTCGGCCTGTCCATCTGCCAAGGCATCATCGATATTTATTAAACCGGTGGCGATGGCCGTGAGCGTGCAATATTTTGTATAGCTATGAGGGTTTTCATCACTAGGGACACATATATGGCCATGTGTGGCAAGCGGGCATACGTTACAGACTGCCACGCGCATATCAGCCGCCAGTGTAAGCGGGTTGCGTTCTGGCAGCGGGTATTTATTGAATGCTGCGCCGTGATAAAAATAATATTCCATCACGCGCTCCGGGGCTGGATCAGTTCAATTCGTTCATCCCATCCGCTATGATCAGCAGGGATCAACAGGACCGCCGATTTTTCGTCTCGATATTTAATGACGACATCTTCCGATGATTTGAGGGACCGAAGGGAGTCAAGGAGATAGCGCGGGGTAATGCAGATTGTGACATCTTCGCCGGTTGTTTCGCATTCGACTTGGTCGCTGATGATGCCGGCGGAGTTTTCACCGGTTACGGTGATCCATCCGGAGTGGATCTCCAGTGTTATGCCGAGCGTTTCCGATAGGACCGTGACGCGCTCGACAATTTCAATCAGGCCGCAGGTATTGACTACGAGGCAATGAGGGTGTGTTGTTGGTATGATTCTGCGATACGCCGGGAATTCTTTTTCGAAGAGCATGGCGATTATGGCAATGCCGTTTTGCTCTACGCTCATGCGGTTTTCACGGAAACGGACTTCGCTGGAGCCGCAGGACAGTTTCTTGATTTCTCCGAGAGCGCGGCCTGATATGGTGACGCCGTTGTTGAATGGTTCGCAGTCATCGTCATAGGGGACTGATATCGCCGCGACGGAGAGGCGGTGGCCGTCGGTAGCTGCTCCAACCAGGCGGCTGTCTTCTGCGCGGATGAACATGCCGCTGGTTGCGGAATCTTCGTTTGATCCGATCGAGTGCCCGATGGCGGTATAGATGTCATTGAGGAACGATCCGCCGCATTCAATGTCAGGGGCGCCGCCAGGGATGATCATGTCAGGAAAATGCTCTTCATGGTTTACGCAGGCAATAATTCCGACGTATGTGCCGCATTGTATCTGCAGGCGGTTTTTGTCGAGCTCGGTGAGGGTGACTGGTTTGTCCGGCAGGGCATCGATGATGCTCCACAGTTTTTTATCAGAGATACAGACAGTGCCCCCCATTTTGACACTTTCACCTTCGCGCAGGTTCATTTCGCTGACAGAGCCGACCCGCAGATCAGTGGCGCAGCAGGTTACGCGGGCGAGGTAGAAGTCTATCCGGAAGTAGGGATACATCCGCCCGACCGCTCCCCTGGTTCGTTCGAGGAGGTGGCGAAGGTTCGCTTGGCGGAGCGTTGCTGATATGTATGTTGTTGTGTCTGACATGGTAACCCCCATAAGATAACGTCTTCTTTTCCTGCCCCTCCCCCTGCGCGGCGCGCCCTTTTTATCCTTATCCGTCTAAGAGCCGGTCTCCAGTGGTTGTTTTATGGTCCAGGACGGCAAGGCGTCCAAGCATGTCCCGCACGCAGCCGGCGGACTTGCCGAGTAGGGCGGCGATATCAGAAGCGCTCTGTTCAGCCAGGTGCAGCATCAGCAACTTGACAAACTCCTCCGGCGCCCATTCGGTGCCGCGTAGTGGTGCGATCGCCGATAGTGGCCGGAAGGCTGATTTATGGCCGGTACAGTAGGTTCGCTCCAGGGCAACAAAGCTGGCAAGGGCTCGATCCCCGGTGATGACGTGGCCACATACCGGGCAAACAACTCCATCCGGCAAGTAGGTTCGGCAGATCCACGCCCAGGCGGTCGGGCGGTCGATGATGTCAAGTACGCTATCTAGTTTCATAACTCACCGTCCTGTGGAAGCGTTCCGATATTCCGGAACTCGAAAAAGTTGTTTCTGACGCAAAGCCCGCGAGCTTTGCCGCCCGCACTGTGGTATGATCCGGGAAGGACCCGTGAATCGGCCGACTGGGGCTGACAGCCGTACAACGCGATACCCACCGATTAGACCGCCGCGTGTACCGATTAGCCCTGGTCATCGTCCCGACCTTTCTGTGTAGAATTCCAGCTCATGCCAGAATATAATCTCTAACTCTGCATCGATCTTGGCAACCACTGCGTCGTTAACTCCGACCTGGCTGAACATCGTCGCAATTGATACCACCGAGTTTTCGTAGAGCGCCTGCTTATGCTTCACGCTCTTCGATGCCGACCGGCTCTTGATTGATCCGGGGCCACGGTGCATGATGCCAACATGACCGCTCTTCATGACAGCAACAAAGGCTGATTTCTTTAGTGTGGTCTGGCGTCCCTTAATGACCTCTACAGTGATGCTGGATTCAGCAAACGAGCGCTTGACCGTGGTCTTTAGCTGGCCTCTATAGCCTCTGCCAGTCTTTTTGATTGAAACGGATTTCCTCATGTTCCCTTCAACAGCCTTCATCCCGAAATACGACAACGCCACGGAACGACCACCAACCACCAGCTCTGCTTCCAGATCCTGAATTTTGGCAGTAAAGATAGCCAAGCGCTCATCCAATATCGACCGGGGCACGTTATAGACATTCCGGATCTCACCCGAAACCAGCGTCTTGATCTTGGCGACCATCTTATTCAGAGCACTGCGGATCGCCGCCTTAACATCGCCGATAGTCTCATCAGTCGCCTGGGACAGCGCTTCGCTGAAGCCCGAACAACCGAACATCTGGGTTGATGAAGTAAATTCGCCGCCTGGTGCTGATGTTTTTGCCATCGTCTTTTCCTCTTGTCCGGCTTGTCCGGCTCTGTCCGGTTGGTGCCGGACAACATTTTTTAAACAATATCAAGGCGTTTGATGCTCTGTCCGGCTTGTCCTTCTCTTTTCTATATCCTAAGAAGATAAATAATAAATATTTGCTACCGTCTTAAAACATCCCCCCGTGCGGGCGGGTGCGCTATGTATAGGATGTTGAAATCTGCCGGACACGCCGGACAGAGTGACGCAAAACTGCTTGGATACTGGCTTTAAAGGTGTCCGGTTGTCTCAAAATCACGCCGGACAGAGCCGGACGGCACGGACATTGCTTGTAGATCATAAAGCACCTGATCAATCTTGTCTCTTGCTTCCCAATCCTTGTCTTTATCTCTCACAAATTCAAGCACTTGGCGCATATCGTTAATTATATTGATTAACTCTTCGCATTTTTGGCACTTCATAACATTTCTCCTTGAAACGTCCCTTGAAGATTATCCTCTGGGTAGTTGCCCGCAGGCGGAAGGGGGAACGGGGGAAGGGAATCAAGATCAGCCTCGGCCTTCTCCTCGACAACACGAAAACCGACATATGCATTCCGACGCTCAGTCGCGCCGGAATGATGATCCACAACCACGTTGTCCTTCCCATCTCGCACGTCTATCCCCCGTTCCTTCATCTGCCGCAGGAACTCAGCGCGGAACGTAGGCTCGCCCATTGGCTGCAGATTATAGCCGCGCACGCGCTTGCTGTAGTCGTCATACAACGTCGATTTGATCACCTTGGCACTGCCATCAGCCTCGATGTGGCGATCGATGTAATACAGCACGTTGTTGTTGATCATCTTGTACGTGGCCAGGGTTTCATTCATGCTGGCCGCTGCCGTAAAGCCCTGCTCGCGCAGCTTGACCAAACCCATCAGCGCCCAGGCAAAGATGCCCGGCAACTCCTCCAGAAGCTTCTCCTGCAGGAATAAGTCGGCCTCGCCTTTCTTGACGAACTGCCCCTCAAACTTGATAATCATGATCTTGCGGAAGAAACCGTCAGAGTTGTCCAGCATCTTCGGCAGCTTGTTGGTCGAATAGATCAGCTTGCAGAACGGCGTAAAATCAAACGGCGTCTGGTTTTTGAATGACGCGCAGATCGGATCACCCGACACGATCGCCTTGATCTCCTGACTTTGCATCGCCTTGGACTCGATCTCCGTACTCATGTTGATCAGCTTGTCCACCAGGCGCGAAAGATAGAACTGATCCTCCAGCCGTCCCATCGGGATGTGTGACACGTTATCAGCGCCCGTCAGGGCCTTGATCGTGTTCATCCATTTCGACTTGCCATCGCCACCAGGGCCATACAGAATCAGCATCTTTTCGTAACGGGTCTCACGGGTCAGGCAATAACCGGCATACTTCTGCGACTCCAGAATCGCCGCAGGATCAACCATCCACTGCTCCAGACATCGCTTCCAGGTCGGACAGTCTGGTACGTTTTTGGGATCAAACTTGATCGGCAGCATATACGTCGCGTAATACTCCTTGCTGTGCGGCAGCAGCGTTCCCTCGCGCAGATGAAACATGCCCGACTCCAGGCAGATCAGATCCTCATGATTATTCAGTTTGCGACCGGCAGGCAAAACCGACAGGTCACGGATCATGGTCGATACATCCGAGGCTTTGGAACTGTTGCCCTCATCGCCCAGCATCTGGAGCGCCTTATTGCGGATGTACTGCAAATCGTACTGTTCCCAATACCGGCCCTCCCAGCGATACACCAGGCCGGTCATAGGATCAGAAACAATTTCGATGTCCTGCATGATCGCCTTGGCCAACAGCGCCGGCATGAACTTGCGACCCTTGAAAAACCGACGCAGACTCAATTCAATTTCAGGCTTTTTCTCCGGAGCCGCAAACGTCCCGGCGGTGGCCAGCAACTCCTTCAGGTCAGCGACACCGAGACCGCGCTTAACAAAAAAGTCAGTCAGATCCTCGCCATGGTTCGCCGGCCACAACGTACCGTCCGTCTTGACAAACTCTGTGAACTTCTGCTTCGGATCGTCCAGGGGATACGTCGTGGTGTCATACATCAACGCCGGCCAGCGCAACCAGCGGAACAGTTTCGCCACCGGCGCCAACTTGTGCCCGACCTTTTCCGTCCCGGCCAAACCAACCTTGTCGCAGTCATAGGCGTTGATAACTTCGCGTCCGGCAAAATGCTCGTTCCACTCGTCCTTCCAGGTCAGCGCTCCGATTGTCTTAGTGACCGCATTCAGCCCCTGGGATAAAGCACAAATCAAATCCGGCTCACCCTCAACCTGCCACAATGGCCCGGTACCCCACTGGGAGGGGGAAGGGTAAAGCCGCGCCTCGCCGCGTTTATTGCACGAACAAATCTTGGCATCGGTCTCGGCACGATCCCACGGGAGATAGAAACGGATATTAACCAGGTTGCCGTCATCATCAGGAATCGGAATAGCAACGCGCCGCTGGCCAAAAGCCATGCGCACCTGGAACTCTTTGGCTCGGGCCTGAGTATGGATATACTGCCGCAGCCGCAGCTTCTCGATGATCTCACGGCTCCAGCCGCGCTCTGCGATCAGCCGCAGTATCCACTCTTCAGGCAGAGGAGGAAGAGCGTCAAACTGTTCCCAGGGGATAGGTGCAAGAACGTCAATATCTGGAGCGGTGGCTGGTTTAGGTTTGGCAATAACATCTGCAGGGTGTGGTGGTTCGTCAATATCGAACGGCGGGGAATCTACAGGCTTGGATTTATCAGCTGCTTTTGTAGCGGATTTTGGAGCAGAGGCTGTGCTTGGATCTTTCTTGATATCAAACGCTTGGCAGAATGCCTTAAAACCGCCTTTATCTCGATCATGTCCGTTGACATGGCACCACAGCTCAACCAGATCGCCGTGAAAACCGCACGCCAGGCAATTGCCCTTATCGGTTTTGATATTATAGGAATATGACGGTTTATTGCGATCTTCATGAGCAGGGCAAAGGCCGTGCAACTCACCTTTGCTGGTCGGACCCTCTTTTACGACAAATAAACCACGCGCTATCGATTCGCGCTGTGCCTCCGTCATGTGCTCTAAACAAAAGTTCAAAACCGCTCCTGGTTAATCATTGCATTTAATTGAATCAGAGAAGAATTTTACGCAGCCAACAACTCGCCCTGGACTTCAATCACAGGCGGACGCGACAGAAAAATATCAAACGCCTTGCGGTGATGCCGGATGCACAACTCTGCCGCCAATGTCGCCTTGCTCATATCCTCAGCCTTAATCGCCAGATCGATGTCTTTCCAGTCCGCCTTGAGCTGCTTAGCAATGTCCGGACGGTTTTCCCGCAGCCACTCCAACGCCCCAGGGGGATAAAACGAATTGACTAACACCAAACCTTCACGGAGGAGTTTAACGGCCTTGTCGAGATCAAACGACCGCGTCGGCTCTTTAACGGGCGTTACAGCCACAATCGTTTCATGCACCGAGAGGCCTGGCATAGCAGACAACAAATTCATAAAAAATACCCCCTGGCACGGTCCTTATCGACCACATAGTCAAATACAGCCGCAATATCGACCCCATATTTTTCAGCCATGATCCGCAAACCGGTGCTCGATGATATAAGCGTATCCACCAGCTCCTCAGCGATCCTGACAGCATCCTCATTGCCGATATATGCATCCATAGCCTCGTCAGCTTCCGATCTCACATGACGCAGCTGGTCGAAAATGTCGTTTTCACCAACAAACTTGGTTCTCGGGATTAAATCTAACAACGCAGTCATGATCATCCTTTCGGGTCGTTACTATGCTGAAAAAGCCCGGCAGAGGCAGGAGGGCGTATCCTCTGCCGGCAAACTGGCATAAATGCCAGACAAACTATCGAGGCAAACGCGGCGGAAGCGTGTTTTTCAACGGCTCCGGAGGGACAACCCCGGCAAACATCTGCTCCATATCTTCATCGCTTCTCTTGCTGACAATACACAGGGACATGACCACGATCCCGCAGGCCAACCCGACAATCAAACCGCACAAAAACCCGATCCATCCCGGTGTCATTTGGTACCCCACACATCAGTTGCAATCACACACGATACTGCAGGACGGGAGGAAACATAAATAATCTGGTCAACAGCCACCTTGCCCAGGCCGAGAACAATCCCGGTCACGATCATTGCTGCAGCGCACCACTCGAAAAACTCTAACAATCTCATGCTCGCACCCCTTCCAAGCCGTGATAATTATCTGGTTCCTGGAAATCACACCCAACAAGCGGTTGGTCCTGCAGCCAGGCAATAATCAACTCCCGGCACAATATCCTCAAGCTGACTGAGATATTGGTTAAAAACAGCTTCCGCCATAACAGCAATCCCAAACTCAGCGGCCAGCGGTAACATCAAACGCCGTACTCCCAAAAGCTGATGCATCTGCATAAAACCGATCAGCGACGCCGCATCAAAATCACGGCACACTGAAATCCCATTAACAGCATCACGCACCAAATCACGGCAGGTATCAGCTATGGCTCGGAGAAGCAGATCCTTATCCATTAGCCACCTGGCGTTTACTGAGCGCAATCCGCTTGCCGATCCGCTCAAGCGTCTCAAACAACCGGCACACGTTCTCCCATTCTCCCTCGGTTAGCTGCTCGCGGGTAGGGCCGCGCTTGTCCTTGTTTGTTGCCATATCTCTATACCTCCTGACGCACTGACTCGCGCCGTTCCAGCGGAAATTCGAAATCAGCAGCGCCTACATCGGGGATATGATGCCCATGTGCCACACACTTTGCCTGCTGGGTTTCGATGATTTCCGCGTGATCCTCTTTGGTCAGAGCACCCAGGCGGATCAGCTCAAACTTCAAAATTTCCATGGCCCGTTCCGCGTCCACGATCTGTTCGTGCAGCGCCTTGTGCCGCTCCTGGAAGCCGGGCAGCGTTTGAAAATCCTTGTGGGCATACAGTTGCGACAACTCATCAGCCGCAGCGGCCCCCTCGATCATCTCCTGGCGCAGGCGGTTGGCAATAATTGACGGTTCTGTGCGGATATTGTTCAGATCCGGGAATTGCTTCAGCATGATGTGCTGACGGATCGGGCAGGCCTGGCAGTGGTGCATCAGGATTTCAGGGGCGGAAAGTGCCTCTGAAATACGGATCAGCGTGCGGGCGTCAGGCGGGGATTTAAGCCCATCGTTTTCAATAACTGAAAGAGATGGGCCAGTTAGGCCTATACGTTGACCCAATTCTACTTGGGACATCCCATTTCGTTTTCGTGCCGCTATTATTATTTCTCCGAGAGACATTTTTCACTCCAACATCCACTGTTTAATTAAGCGTAGCGTTAATATTATTGTTGCGGACAATCATATACTTTTGCAATACATAAATGTCAACATAAATAATTATGCATTACGTAAATATTAGCTGCAAAAATGGTTAAAAATAACGATAAATAATAATAATATTGATTTGTTATGTTTTTTATTAAATATATTTACAATGCTTAAATTTATTGTATTATGCGTCCATGAAAACGAATCAAAAAGAGATAGGCCAACGGATTAAGGCAATCCTGGATAAAGTCGGGATGACCCAAAGGGCTTTGGCAGAAAAGTTGGAAGTCACCGACCCGACTGTTTCGGCATATATCCGTGGTACCGCTGCCGTCCCAACGGAAGTGCTCATTCTAGTTGCAAAATTGGGAAATATTTCTCTTGGATGGCTGATTACCGGTCAAGAAGAACAACCATCCACTGACCAGGAAGAATTAAGGTCAGGAGATGATCCACCTCAAACTATTTTTGAACAGATCGGGCCGGGGTATGGCCCTGAAGTAAAATTGATGGCGGATTATCTGGAAGTGAAGATCAAAGGGAAAACAGCAGAGGAGAGATTACGAATAGTGGAAGAGCTCATGGCGGATATCAGGAGCAAATACAAATAAAGCCCCACAAGGAGGCTTTATTCTTTCAACGGCGTAATATTTTTACAACATCTTCCGGCAGTACGATCGCCGCGATTAGCAACAGCAGGATCTCGGGGGGCAGCCCAGATAATAACAGCTTCTTGATCTTGCCTAGTTTGCTGGTTTGTACAGAAGTTCGGAACCGAGATGGGTACAGCCGTGAACAGTCTTGCATTTATATTCCCCTTGTAAAAGTAGTCGCACTTAATTACAAGACACCTTTTTAATGAACAAGGGCATTCTTTGCTATATGCGACACACTATGTCATAGGCCCTAATCGTCAGTATCTTCATCCTCGCAATCGTCTTTAAAATGCCGCTGGCTAGCCCGGGCGGCTACATATTCAGAGTTAATCTTACTTACAGCAAATGGCCGCTGGGACTTTTCAGCAGCCTTATTCAACTTTGCCAGAAAAGAACCTTCGATCCGCCCGCGGCACATCAACTGTCTGAAATAAGGATCTGACATTGTTGCTCTCTTAAATCGGTGTGATTTTAATAGATCGGAAACAATCTTTGCACATTCAACAGGATTTGGAGCTGACATATAAACCTCCGAGAATTAAGTAGTAGATTTTATACATCTATTTTCAATGCATGTCAAACTTATTTAAAATGCTTAAAAATCATATACTTAATTATTGTTTGTAGATAACAAACATAGAAAGTTACTAACGGAATAAACATGAAACTTATCTTTATTTATTGCATGATGTTGTTGGCCATCTTTCTCTCAGCTTGTGGTCAGGACAAGACGATCACCAAAACCGTCATTCAAACCCAATATTCGACAGTTTCAATCCCGTTTTTGAGATACACGACTGTCTATGTCCCAACACCAACAACACCTATCCAAAATCAAATACCAACAGCTATAGTTGGCACAGATAAAACTGTTAATGTTTGGGACTCGGTAATTTTGGATGGGTCAGGAAGCAATGATCCGGACCATGATTTCATAGGTTATTCCTGGATTATTTCATCTAGACCATCGGGAAGCACCGCTAATTTATTAAACTCGAATACAGCGACCCCATCATTTGTCCCTGACTATGTCGGTGATTATGTTGTGACCCTTATAGTAACAGATGGAAAGTCGAATAGCGCGCCAGCATCACTGGTTATTAATGCACAACCTTATGTAATTACACCTACCAATACAGATCCTACCGGCATTATAACGGTTACGACCTCTACTTTTGAGTATTGGTATCAAGACAGCACAAAAACCACTGTGTTAATACATTTCAAAGTAATCACAAATGACGGCATTTCTCATTCATTTCGCGCTGACTATGCCGCAGTAGATGCATTAGGCAATATCATTTATGCAAGTTATCTGACCGGAGCTGCACCTGAAGTGTTTCAAACCAGTGCCCAAATCGATAACGACAAATATCTGCAAATATCAAAATGGATGATTACAAATATTACTAAATATTGATAATTAAGGAGTCCACGTGAAAACATTTATTACCGCCTGTGCGATCGGATTGGCCTTAACCGGTCCCGCTTTTGCCGCATCCAGCGATATCCTCGCAAAAGACATCGAGACCCGCGTCGTGCAGAACATCGGTGGGTATACAAAAGTGAGCGTCAGGATGGAAGTCATGAACTACGCCGAACCCGCGAAAGTTTACATCAGCTACCGAGCGCTTGATTTCAGCGGCTATGAACTTGCATCAGGAATAGTCACTGATACCTTCCAAAAATACGACACCAAAACATTGACCAACACCGAGATAATAAAAAATGACGTCTATAACCAGATCAACAAGTGGGAAGTCAAGCAGATCGCCGCGTACCCGACACGATAAACGTAATGCCA
>JAEHJW020000426.1_pt1 | contig 41440 bp, 55 predicted proteins | sample 9271431 | NCBI WGS metagenome assembly JAEHJW02 | reverse complement strand
ATGGACTTAAAGCAATTAAAAAAGCAGATACCCTATCAATGGAGAGTTCAAGCCTTTTCAAAGAATTATCCATCAGCACAATGTGTAGCATACATAGACAGTCGAGATGTAATGAATTTACTTGATGAAGTGGTGGGATGTGAAAAATGGCAATCCGACTTCAAAGAAGTAAAAGGCAATGTATATGCAGGCATAGGAATCAAAGTAAATGAAAATGAATGGGTATGGAAATGGGATTGTGGGAGTGAGAGCAATATAGAAAAAGAAAAGGGAGAGGCAAGCGACAGTTTCAAAAGAGCAGCAGTAAAATGGGGAATTGGAAGATTCTTATATGACCTTGAAATAAAAGTAGTCAATGCCAACGAGAAAAAGACCCAGACAAATTCACCTTATGTTATTGACGAGCAAAGGAAAAGAGTATATAATTTAACTAAATACATCAATACATTAAAGAAGTAGGAAAAATCCTACAATAAAAAAAATATATGGACGAAAACAAAGCTCTTAAAACAATTATCGCACTTTGGTCTACTGGATTATTAATTAGTCTCGGGGCAACGGGATTGATAATTTATATAGTATTCCATTTTATTGCAAAGTTTTGGTAATTTAAATAATTAAGAAAAAAGTATGGATTTAAACAAAGTAATGTTAATTGGCAATATTGTCAATGAACCAGAAATGAGAATGACCGGAAATGGTCAGAATGTAGCAACATTTAATTTGGCTACAAACCTAACTTGGATTGATTCAAAAGGAGAAAAGCAAAATCGAGCAGAGTTTCATAAGATTATTGCTTGGAAAGGATTAGCAGAAGTGGCTCATAGATTTATTACGACAGGAGTCAAAATCTATGTAGAGGGCAGACTGCAGACCAGATCCTACGAGAAAGACGGGCAAAAGAAGTATTATACCGAGATTGTAGCAGAAAACATTATCCTTTTATCAAGGAAAGACAAGGCAGAGAGTGAAATAGTTGCAGACACAGAACAGGAAGCTGAGATAGATGAAGTAGATGCAGAAAACATTCCATTCTAAAATATATGTTGCCAAAAAGAAAGAAAGTAGCACCCAAAGGTGCTTATGACCAGAATTATATAAGGTGCATAAAGAAGACGGGCAAATGGAGAGGAAAGACGGCAGGAAAATACACCAAGTATAAGTCAGTCAAAAAGCCAAGAGAAGAAAGCGTTATCATTAACGACCAGATAGTAGTTCCAAAGAATTGTTATCGATTTAGTATTCTTGATTGGGGGAAAATCATTTACAAGTCAAAAGAACAAGTTTAATTCTTTCTCTGCTCATTAGAAATAGTGGGCAGGAATAAGAAATTAAATTATAATCATTCTATGGTAAAGCCAGCAAAAAGATTTACGGGCAAAGTAATAGATGGTAAATTGCTCATAAATAATTCAAAATTATTTAAGTTATACTTGCAAAGTTTAGAAGGCAAAAAGGTGGAAATTGGAGTAAGGAAAGAAATGAAGATAAGAAGCACCAGAAGCAATAGTTTTTATTGGGTATATTTAAGTGTAATTGCCCAAGAAACTGGTGATGACGAAAATTCATTGCACGAATACTTTAAGAGAGTATTACTTCCACCACAGATAATTGAAGTATTAGGTAAAGAAATAAAAATTCCAGCCTCAACAACAAAATTATCAACAGAAGAAATGTCAGAGTATATACAAAGGATACACTCACTAACTGGAATAAATCCACCCGATCCTGCTGAATATTATTGTTAAATTAAACTTATTTTAAAAATAAAATAATTAAAATCAGGATTTAACCTGAATAAATATAATAGTATGGACAACAATTTAAAATTGCCTTGCGAAGTAGGGGAAGTATCAGACGGCTATCATACATTTAATGAGCTTTACGATCACAGGATTACTCTTTTTATAGCCTTGAGCAGGTTAGAAGAAGAAAGGCATAGCGTTTATAATTCTGACCATTACCCAGAAATTCATACTGTCTGGCGTTCAAAATTGCATAGTGATGGAAGTTCGTATGACGGCTGGTTTATTCTTGGCATAAATAAAGAGCAGGGAAAACAAATAACCTACCACCTGCCTATTGAACGCTGGAACGAAACCGACTTTGCAGAAACCCTTGAGAAAGCACCTGAATGGGATGGACACACACCACAGGATGTCTTAGCAAGAATTAAAAATTTATAAAGCAGGAATTAACCTGCAGTAAATATAATAGTATGGAAGATGAAGCAAAAAGTATTTATGTGAACTTTGGAGAAGTAATTAAACACTTAAAAGCCGCCCCATTTCATTATGCTGAAAGAAAAGGATGGAATGGTAAAGGAATGTATATTTTTTTACATCCGTCTGCTAATGAAAATATAGAACTTCCTTACCTTAAGATGAGAACTGCTGATGGTAAGCTTGTTCCTTGGCTTGCTAGTCAGACTGATATATTAGCAGAAGATTGGTGTATTGGGGAACTCACTGGATCTAGTTGTTAATTACATAGCAGAGAGTAAATCTCTCCTGCTACCAGTAAGCTAGTGGCGGAATAAGACGCAAGTGTATACTGCCCAAGCCAGTTCTAGCTATTGTTAAGGCATTAAGTAATAGCCAATAATGCCCTGGTTATAAAAACTTTGGGGTGCTGACTGAAATTGTCAGCCTAACTTACTGGTAAGAGTAGAGATTAAATAATTGTTCATTGATAGGCTGGGGTTTATGATATTTTGTCTTTAGCTAAGACTAATTGAATTAACATCATAAGTCGACACCACAAGTTGCAACTTTTGACTAATCTTACGATTTCTAGGTATCGTATACTAAAGTTAAATGAAGATGGATAAAAATGTGGCCAGATAGCCATATAAGCCCCTGGCTATTAGTGAATAATTAAAACAATCAAAATGTTTAACTTAAAAGAAGCTCTTGCTAAACTTACACCTGAACAAAGGGAAAGTATTAAGAATGAGATGATGGCAGAAGAAGCTATTGCCTCGGCAGAATTAGCTACTACTAATGATAGTTAAAGATAAAAATATGTTTCCAGAAAAAACAAAAATATTACGAAGACCAGTTGGCTGGAAAGATTTAGGCAGAATAAAAACTAGTGAGCGTGTTGATTATAGCACCAGGGATATTATTTCCACTACATTCCATTGTCCTTACTGCGAAAGAAGAGCTCACGTTGGAAAAGAAAATGGATCTATATTCTATTTTTGTCCGAAGTGCGAAAAAAAGTTTAAAAAAACAACTAACCAAGCAGGTAAATCATGCTAATAATAAAAATATGAGAGAAATAAAATTTAGAGCTTGGGATAAAGAAAACGGAAAGATGATTTTTAATCCTTTAATTACAGATATTAACAGTGCTTCAAATTATATAGGATTAAATGATTTGCCAGGAAAATTTAATGATAATTTTATTGAACTAATGCAATACACAGGCCTCAAAGACAAGAACGGTGGGGAGATTTATGAGGGGGATATTGTTAAAATTTATGACGATTTTGGGAAAGATGAATTACTAATTGACAGTGTTATTTCTGTTCCTGGTGGATTTATGCTTAAAGATTGGGACAGCGAATATGGTTGGCCAAACACAGAAGATAGCGTTGAAATTATCGGCAATATCTACGAAAATCCAGAACTATTAAGTAAATAACTAAGTAGGGAAATCGTGCTAAGGCTACAGGGCAGCACGACAATCCAGTAGACGGAGTTTAGGCTGGATGATTTATTCGTTGAATGGCGGAACTTTAAAAAGTGTGTATTCCCTTGAAACTTCCATAATAGATAAAGGGCTTGATTGACCTTAATAAAAAAGGACTTTATGGAATCCGTCATTTAGTGAAAAATTGTTCTTTTTCTTCCATTCTTTCAAGGTGATAACAATTTAGTTATTTATCGTTATGCAACTTGACTACAATTAAGTAAATTAACACGAGAGTATGGAAGCAAGAGAATATTAGAGAGAAAGAAAGTCGTTATGTTGGAATTGGTAGACAAGCAGCACTTAAAATGCTGTGCTGAAAAGCGTCTGGGTTCGATTCCCAGTAGCGACACTAAAAAAGAGAATCATTATGACTTACGAACAATTTGAAGATTTTTTTAAGAAAATAGAAAGAGTTAATAATATAGAAAAATCTTTTAAATCTTTTTGTAAAAAAATCGATCCTGATAGTTATAGTCCTAACCTTGGGTTATGGGAACAAGACTTAGTTGATATTGCAAGGATAGCAATGAAAGATGAAGATGATTGGATTGGTTATTATATATGGGAGCTTTATATGGGCAAAGAGGGTAAGAAGTGTATTACAGATAAAGACGGCACAAAAGTAAGTCTAACTAATCCAAAAGAACTTTATGATTTTATGATTAAATATTATGCTTAAACAATTATTACAAGCAATTATAGAATAAGAATAAACTAATAACTATATGAAAATTATAAAAACTTGGTTTAGTTCTAGGCCGGTTAGCGATGCCAGAGCTTTTTGTTTTGTTGATAAGAAGCCATACGTTATTGTAATAAATAGCAAGGATGGTAATGATCTCGGATATACCCCGAAAATATTTTCTTTGATGCACGAGTTTGGCCATATTTTATTAAGGGAAAGTTCTATATGTAATGATTTTGTAAATTCTCACATAGAAATTGAAAAGTTTTGTAATTATTTTGCTGGTGAGTTTTTAGTTCCCGAAAAACAACTTATCGAGTTGATGAATAATGTAAAAATAGACGAAAAAACTGTTGATGATAATGTCGAACGGTTGAAGAAAATTTTTAAAGTAAGTGGGCAGGTCATATTAACAAAACTTTTGCATTGTAAATTTATTAACGACACTTTTTATAAAAGTGTTATAAAAAATTGGAGAGAAAAATACGAAGAACTTAATGCTGGAAAAAAACAATTTATTCCTCCCTTAACACAGGACCAGAAAGCCTTTAATAATTATGGAGGATTATTTACTCGGCTTGTTTTGGATGCTCAAAGTGCGAATAAAATATCTTATAATTCAGCCGCTGAATATTTAGATATAAAGATTAAATATATGCCAGACTTGTATAATTTGGCACTCTCTGGCATATGACTTTCGACATAACAAAACCTTGTTATACGATTGATACGGGGTCATTAATAAAAATGTTTCGCGATGATAGTGTTTATTCCAAAAAACATTTTAAGTCTCTTTGGGAAAATGTATCGAAATTATTTTCTGAAGGAGTAATAATATCGCACATTGAGGTTTTTGAAGAAATTAAAAATGGTGGAATTGATGATGACTTGTTCATTTGGGCAAAGGCTAATAAAGGCTTTTTTCTTGATTACGACATTCCCAAAGAAACAAATGTCATTGCGGATATCGGAGAAAAATTTATGTCATTTTCTCATCAGAAAAAAGAAAAATCGGCTCACGCCGATCCTTGGTTGGTTGCTCAAGCTAAATCTCAGGGATTGACTGTTATAACCGAGGAAGCTAAAACTGGTGGCGAAAAAATTCCAAAAGTTTGTCAAGAGTTTGGTGTAGATTGTATTGATTTGCTTGGCTTAATAAAAAAGTATAATTGGGTGTTCTAAAAGAGCTGCTACGCTATTTTACAATTAAATTCTTTAGCAAGCCGATACGGTTGAGCGGGCGGCGCAAATTACGTTTATTCTTATTGTTTGGAGTAGAATTGCATTTATCCTAAATTGACTTAAAAATAAATTGGGCGACTTATTGATTGACTTATAATAAACCTTATGATTACAAAATATCAGTATATTTGCCGTCTTGCTATAGAATTTAATTTAATTAGTATTGCCATAGGTTGTATGAGTGATTTCTAAAGAAAGAAGAAGGTCCAATTATAATACTTGTTGTTATTTTGCTATAATTACATTATAATTAAAGTTGACCAAAGCAGTTTAATGTGCTAATAAAGAGCAAGAAATAAATTTATGCCAACTGAAAGAAAAAAATTTCGTGATATTTTTTTAGAAAATCCAGAGGGCGATTTGTCTCTTTTGAAAGATTTAAAGGTTAAAGGCGTAATTTTTAAAGCGGAGACATCTTTTAAGGCTGGCCAAGGATTAAATAATGTGGATTTTCATAAATTTAGATATTTAGACATTGCCGGCAAGACGGATGAGCAAGGTGTGTTTGAAATTCTCGGATTTTATCCTCAAAGTTAAAGAGATGTCTAATAAAGAAGATTTAGCAATTAAGGCCTGCATCGATAAAGGAGGGATACCTATATTGTTCAATCGTTCTTCCACTATGGCTGATTGTCAATTTAAATAACTATATGAATGACAAAATACTTGAAAAAATATATTCTCGTCTTGGATGGATAATTTTTTGGCTTGTTTTTATAAGTCTTCATATTATCGACTAAATAAGTATAAAATAGGTATAAAATAAGTATAATTATACCTATTAAAAGGAAGGCTACCTTATCGGCTAAGGGCTGTTCTTATAAAGCAGTATAGACTGGTTCGACTCCAGTGCCTTCTACCAATTAAACACATCTCAATGAAAACCTCAAAACACACCGCAATAGGTAGGTGTAAAAAGTGTAATGAAATAGTAATAAGCTCAGCAGGCGGCATATTTAAACAGTGCAGTTGTGGTGCTTCTTTTATTGATCAAGAAAGGTTTAGCGGTTTATATATTCGGCTCGGTGGTGAAATAGAATTGATAGAGCAAATTTGTCCAAGCACCTGTGAATATCTTTACAAACATAAAGAAAATAAGCATTTTACTAATACAAAACAACTTGACGATTATATGAAAAAAACTTATAATGTAAATTGGGATAAAAAAAGAGGTGAGTTTATTATAAAAAAATAATATTATCAATATGCCAAATCAACTATTAGACTCAATTGAAAACACATTTAACAAGTGTCTTCAAATAGCCGAATCAAAGAATGCAGATTATTCTTATGGGGATAATCCATATAAGAATTTTGAGATGTCAGAGTTAATCGGAGTAAGCACAGCCAAAGGAATACTAATTAGAATGATGGACAAGATTTCAAGAATAGGCAATTTATTAGACAGAGAAGCAAAAGTAGCAGATGAAAAGATAACCGATACACTTGATGACTTAATCAATTACGCCGCCATACTTAAAGCATATTTAGAAAAGTAAATATGTCCAATTCCAAGCTTGTCAATTACACAAAAACGCTCTTTATTCCTGATATACACGCACCATTCCAAGATGAAATAGCACTAAACGCATTAAAAGAGTTCATTAAATGGTTTAAACCAGACGATATAATATTTTTAGGTGATTTAATAGATTTCTATGCAATTTCCCATTTTGTTAAAGATCCAGAAAGAATAACAAAACTGCAAGAAGAATTAGACCAAGCCCAGGAAGTAATGGCAGATATACTAAAAACCAGCAAATATAAAACAAACAATTACTTTGTCAGAGGCAACCACGAAGCAAGACTACAAAAATATCTATGGACACAGGCAAAAGAAATATCCAGTCTAAGAAGTTTACAACTTGAAAGATTAATGGATTTTAAAAAATTAGGAGTTAAATACATAGCAGAGGGAAAGTTTAATTATAAAGGGATAATAGTAAAGCACGGGAACATCGTAAGAAAGTTTTCAGGATATACAGCAAAAGCAGAATTTGAAAAAACAGGCATATCGGGCATATCAGGACATACACACAGATTAAATATATATCGGCAATCAAATGAAGCAGGTAATTTTACTTGGATAGAAGCAGGTTGTTTATCCAGTTTAAAACAAGAATATTTAGATAATGAAATACCAAATTGGAGTTTAGGTTTTGCAATCGGGTATTTTAATAAGCACAATTCAAAAATTAATTATTTAGAAACAGTTCCGATCATAAAGGGCAAAGCAATTTATGGAGGAATGGAAATTTACTAATATGCAAATCAATTTAGTTGAGATTTTAAAAGAATTTTTAGAGTTAATCGGATTTGGAGTATTACTTCATTATTATTCTTATGCTATCGGTTATGGTTTAGCAAAAGGTAGAGCAAGAGTAAAACAGAAAAATGAAGTGAATTGGAAATTACCTGAAATAATCGTAAAACATACATACGATAAAACTAAATAAAACCACTATGACTAACCAAGAAAAACAAAGAGTAAAGCGAAAGGAACGCAGGCAGACGATACACAAACAAACCTTGCAAGTAAAAGTAAAGAAACATAAAATTGCAAGAAAACAATTGATTAACACAGCCTATAAAGAGGGACAATTATTGATATTAAAGAAAGCAAGCCTTTGGTTGCAATATGAATTTCCCAAAAAGGGAAAGAAATTATTTGAACAATTTTTAGATTACATCAATTTAAACAAGTAGGTATGGAAGAAATATATTGCAGAGAATGTGGTTCACAATTAGTTGAACATTTTACAGGAAAATATGATCCTTTTAATGGATCAAAAATTAAAAGCAAACATTGTCCAAATTTACAATGCGAAAACGGTTGTGAATTTGCAGGGCATATATTTCCATTTTTCAGCAATAAATGCGTAAGGTGCGGATATGAAAATATTAATTGTTTTTAAAAGAATACCATCCCTACCCCGACCACCAACCCCTTAAGGAGTATCAATTGTCCATTGTCTATTAATTATAGCCGCAGCCCAAACATCGTCAAGATAGTATTTCAAGGAAAAAAGGAGTAAATATTAAATATACCCTTGAAATCTCCATCTTGACAATGCTGGGCTCCCAGCGGCTTTTTTTTATTCACAATGGACAATTAAGTCCAGATAATTTAAGAGTATGAAAACATACACACCAAGAATTGATAAAGAAATAATCCATCTTCTTTATCTTGAAGGTCAAGAAAAGAAGTTGCCAATGACAAAAGTAATAGATTGAATACTTAGAAAGCATTATAAAGAAGAATTGACAAAATTAAACAAGGTGCTATAATTAAAGTAGCACATTAAAAATTATTGGAGATTAAAAAATATGAACAAAGAATTTTATCCGACACCCATCAAATTGATTAGAAAAATGATAGACGGTATTGATTTTTACAAGTTAAATACAGTTTTAGAGCCAAGTGCAGGAAAAGGGAATATTATTGATTACATCAAAAATGATAAGTTAAAAATTGATGCAATAGAAATTGACGAAGATTTAAGGAGTATTTTAAAAGGGAAAAAATATAATGTAATATTTGATGATTTTCTTGAGTTTCAGACAAACAAGAAATATGATCTTATAATTGCAAATTTTCCATTTAGCGATGGTGATTTACACTTACAAAAAGCAATACAAATACAAGAAATGTATGGAGGTTCAATAATATGCTTGTTGAATGCAGAAACATTAAAAAATCCATACACTAATCTCAGGAAATCGTTATTAGAAAAATTGCAAAGATACAATGCTCAAATTGAATATTTGCAAGACGAGTTTGTAAATTCAGAACGAAGCACCAATGTCGAAGTGGCAATGATAAAGATAGTAATTGAAAAGGACAACAAGTCATTTTTATTACTCAATTCTTTAAAAGAAGCAAAAGAAACATATATTGAAATAAATCCAGAAAAGCAAGTTGTTGAAAATGATTTTGCCAAAGCAATGATAGCAAGATATAATTTTGAGAGTCAAGTTGGAATAAAATTAATTTTTGAGTATAGTTCAATTTTGCCATATTTGTATGATAGGGTAAAATTAACATCAACGGATTACCAAGCCCCATTGATTGAATTAAAAATCGATGGAGAACGACTTGATATTAATCACAAAAAGTTTATCAATAAATTTTTAGAAGGTCTTAGATTAAAATATTGGAGTCTACTACTTAATAATGAAAATTTCAGAAAAAGATTTACACAAAATTTACAAAGAGAATTGAATGAGAAGTTATCGGTACTTAAAGACTTTGATTTTAATCTATTCAATATACAAGAATTAGAAAAAGAATTAACGGTAAATTTAACTCTCGGGATTGAAGAAACTATTATCAAATTATTTGATGAATTAAGTCAGCAATACTCATATTATCCAGAGTGTAACAAGAATATTCATTATTATAATGGTTGGAAAACAAATAAAGTTTACAAAATTAACAAAAAAGTTATTTTACCAATTAATGGATTTTCTGCATATTCTTGGGACAAAAACAAACTAGATACATATAATATATACAACAAAATAACAGATATGGTCAAAGTCTTCAATTATCTTGGAGGTGAATTAAGTGAAATCAATGAATTGGTAATAAATGAATTAAAGCTAGCAAATAATCAAAAAAATAGCAAAGATATTGATTTTTACTATTTCAAAGCAACATTCTATAAGAAAGGCACTTGTCATATAACATTCCAAAATGATGAGCTTTTAAAAAAATTCAATATTTTCGGTTCACAACGAAAGGGTTGGTTACCACCAAGTTATGGGAAGAAGTCATACAAAGAAATGGATAAAGAAGAAAAGTCTATTATAGATGAATTTGAGGGCGAACAGAGCTATAAGCAAGTAATGAACAATAAAGATTATTATTTAGTACAGGATTATAAACTAATGCTTAATTAAATCAATAAAAATTATTGACAAAATAATCCCCTAGGTGTAAAATGAAGTAAGTTCATTAAAAAACACTCAGGGGATTTAATTATATGATAGACACAAAATTAATACTCAAAGAATTAGAAAACATAACTTGGTCAAAATCAAGATACACAATATTTGATGACTGGCTTGATTTAATGTTATACGCATTTCAAGGAGATGACGAGAATTATCTCAGAATAATAAATGCTTATGACAACAGAGGAAGAATAGGAGAAAGAGCATCCGATCATTTTGCAAATGCACTTGGAGCGTTAATGAGCCTGATGCAAGAAGCAAATAAAGAAATATTGGGTTACATATATATGGAGTGGAACATATCCAACAAACACAGTGGACAATTTTTCACACCATTCAGTGTTGCCAAAATGATGGCAATGCTTACAGGCGAAACAGGAGGTTTAATAAACGATCCAGCATGTGGCTCAGGAATAATGTTAATAGCCAAAGCAACAATATTAACAAACGAAGAAATAGACAAAAGTCTATTTGTCGGACAAGATTTAGATTTGACTTGCATAAAGATGACAGCGTTGAATATGATGTTTTTCAATCTTAATGGATATGCAATACACTGTGATACATTAAGAAATGAATATTATGCAGCATATCAAACAACAAGAAGTTATTTAGGTGGAAGTATCAGAAAATTAACTGAAGAAGAATTAGAAATAATTAAACCTAAACTTGACAAAATTGTCAAGAAAGAGAATAAACCCAATTTGAAACAAATAGGATTATTTGAGGAGTTGTAATGACTCCTTTTTTTAACCCACCCACCCAATTCCCCTTTTTTAAGAAAATATTAACAATAAAGTTAATACTTGAACCTGTCAAGAATTATGTAAGTATTTATATGAAATGCAGTTATAATATGAAATCTGTCAAAAACAAAAATATTTTTTGACAGGTTTTTTGACAGGTAATAGGTAAAAACATCAATTATATAATAAAAAACGATTGGTTTTATAGAAAATATAGACTTTATAGACAGATTTTTGACAGGTAGTTTAATAAAAAATCTGGGTGGATTGATATAATATAAAGTAGCAGAAGTTAAGGGTTACCCCCTACTTTTAATCCGACTAGCTTGAACAGAGCCGATAAAGTTCTGGTATGGAAAATATCATTAAGTTAATATTGGAAATATCAAAGAATAAACAACCACAGGTCGGATTATAGCTAATTATAAAGTCGATGGTTGAAACTTTATAGTAGTTATTGCAACAAACAAAAATAAGAGCTGGTCAAAAAACCGGCTCTTATGCTATAATAAAGATAGTTCATTCAAAAATATGGAGAAAAACAATGTATTTGGACTTTCAAAAAATAAGCAAAGAAATTCAATTCCAAACATTATTAGACAATTTAAACATAACATATAGCAAAAAGGGCAATTATTTAAAAGGAAAATACAAAGACATAATGTTTGTAATTGATATTGTAAAAAATATCTTTGTAAATCCGAATGATAAGAAGCAAACAGGAAGTGTGATTAACTTTCTTGCACTCATTACAAATTCAAATTTACGAATAGCAGCCGAAGAATTGCAAAAACAATATTTTACACCAGTAAAAGAGCCAAAAAGAGAAATACCAGAATTAACACTTACTTATCATCAATACTTAGAAACTTATGGAATATCCAAAGAAACAGCAAAAAAATACGAAGTTGGTTTAGTGAAGAACAAAAGCATATTTTCAGGGAAAATAGCATTTCGATGTTATGAAAACAATCAGCCAACAGGATATTTTGCTTATGATCCAAAAGAAAAGCGATGGATATTTCCCAAGAATTTCAAAAGAACACTTTACAATGACAAAGAAAGAAGTTATCCACAAGTGATAGTAGTTTGCAATCCATTTGATTGTCTTTGGCTTGTGGATAAAGGTATAGACAATGTAGTCTGTTTAGTCGGCAAATCGATGACAGAAACACAAGAAGGAGCATTAAACAAATACAAACAAATAGTATTATTACACAATGAACCAGACAATATACTTAATAGATTAGCCCATAAATGCTATGTTAAAGCTCCTCCACTAATAAAATCAATTAAGGAATATAATGCGGAAGAAATAATGTCTTTTTGATTTTATTTCTTGCTCTTGGGCTGTCAATTGGCAGCCCTTGTTTTATTTTAAGAAAGAGAGTATAATGAAAATATAAATAAGTTTAAAACAACAATATGTCTTACTTAGATGAGTTAAAAAAAGCAACCAATAAAACTTACACCCAAAACGGAGCAACGACTAATCAAAGCACACTTGACCCAGTATTAGATTTCTTTTCTATGGCAGGAGCAATGAGAAATAGAAAAGATGAAGCCGTCAAACTGTTTAAGCAAGCATATTCAGAAAACCCATTATTAGCATTAAAAGCCTTATTCTATTTAAGAGATATTCGAGGAGGTCAAGGCGAAAGAGATTTGTTCAGGGCTTGTATTAAAGAATTGCCAATTGAAATAATCAAGAAAAACTTAGAGAATATCCCAGAATATGGAAGATATGACGATTTATTCTCACTTGATATTAATATCATTGAATATTACATTAGAGAGCAATTAATTCGTGATACTGAAGCAATGAATAGAAACAGCAAAGTATCTTTACTTGCTAAATGGATGCCCTCCGAAAATACTTCGAGTAAAAAGACCAAAGAACTTGCCAGGAAATTAGCAAAGGCAATTTACTTCACTCCAAGACATTACAGAAAAACCATTGTATCACTTAGAAAATATATTAAAATCCTTGAGCAGAAAATGTCTGCAAATAAATGGGGTGAAATTGATTATGAAACTACACCAGCACAAGCAATGAGAAAACATATCAAAGCATTTAAGAAGCACGATGAAGATAGGTATTCTGAATACTTGGCAGATGTAAATAAGGGTGAAAAGAAAATCAAAACTTCTACATTATTCACTTATGAAGTGTTTGATACTGTTAGTAAGGATGAAGAAACTGCTAATATAATGTGGGATAATTTGCCTGATTACACTAACGGGAATAATGCCTTAGTAATTGCAGATGTAAGCGGATCAATGATAGGCAGACCAATGAGTATTTCAGTATCATTAGCCTTATACTTTGCAGAAAGAAATAAAGGTTTATTCAATGGTTATTTTATGACCTTTTCACGTAAACCACAATTAGTAAAGGTAAGAGGTAACAGATTAGCAGAGAAATTAAGGAACATTGAAAATGCAGACTGGGGAATGAATACAGATGTTGAAGCGGCATTTATGGCGATATTGGAAGCGGCGAAGAATAATAAAGCTGAACCAGATGAAATGCCAAAGGTTTTATATATCATTTCTGATATGGAATTTGACAGTTGTTCAAGTGATAAACAGACTAACTTTGAAAATGCCAAGACTAAGTTTGAAGAAGCTGGTTATAAATTGCCACACCTTGTTTTCTGGAATGTTAACTCTAAGAGCAACCAGACACCTGCAACAAAGTATGATAATTTTGTTACTCTAATTTCGGGCAGTTCTCAATCTACATTCAGATATGCAGTTGAAGGCAAATCGCCATTAGAATCAATGAATGAAATACTTAATTCTGAAAGATACTCAAAAATCAGGGTATAGACAGGCAAAAAGAAATGTGATAAAATAACAACATAAGGCTCATACAGCAATTCAACAATACATTGCAATTATAACGCCGTGGTCGCAGGTTCAAGTCCTGCCTTATCCATTAGGATAAGTAGCTCAGTTGGTAGAGCACGTAAAAGAGCCTTGATTATATATATAATTTCATTAAGACGGATACAGCAATCTTTTATCAATTCATTGGAGAATAAAGACCCGTCTTGTTAATATAGTAAATACAGAGGCTCACACAGCAAATATAATAAAATCAATTATTACTGATTAAACCAATTTCTGAGCCTCGTTTTTTAATAGAAAGACTATATGAAGAAACAGTTAATAAGATTATATAGCAGATTACACAAGAATTGGGTAAAGAATAAAGATGGTGGCTGGTGGTTAGAAGTTGAATTATTCAAAAGATATAGAATGTTGAAAAGATATAAAAAGGTATAATTATACATATTGCGGTGCAACTAGAGTAATCTACCGACTCCTCCACCCCGCACACTTTCCTAGCCCCAAGAGTTGCACAAGGCTAGTTAAATATGAATATGAAAACTGAAATAATAGAATGTGATATTTGCGATTCAGAACATCGTGGAAATATAACTAATAAGAAAATACCAGTTATGTTTGACCACGATCAAGAAGATGGTAAAAGTAAAGTAACCCCATATTTTGAAATGGTAAATATTGATATTTGTGATAGTTGTTTCAGTAGAATTGTAGAAAAACACATTTTAGTTTATGCTTATGGTGCTATGGGTTATAATAAGTATTTTATAAATTATTAAATATATATGAGTATTCAATCATTTGCTTTTAAGGGAATTGGTCACATACTTAATTATGAAGAAATATAGACAAATTAGAAAAATATTATCTCACGAGGAGGCAAATAGAATTTATCAAACTTGCTTGCAAGCAATAAGTGTTTCAACAGATAACATTAACTATTGGCTATCAAAAAAGAAATCTGATGGACTATTTCATATTGATAGAGCAGATATTTTTATTCTTAATGTTGGAATGCATAATAGCCCAGAAGACATTATTAAACAAGAGAAGGAATCTATTAATTATTTTACCGAAAAAATAAATGATATTAGAAGATTCTTTGATGAAAACAAAGAAATAAGAGGAATATTTTAATTACAAACTTATGAAAATCTTAATGTTAAAAGGTTTGCCAGCAAGTGGAAAATCAACCTATGCAAAAGAATTGATTAAAACTCAGCCAAACTGGGTAAGAATCAATAAAGACGATATTCGAGAAATGATTAACGGAAGCCAATGGTCAAAAGAAAATGAAAAGCAAGTCTTAATTGTCAGAGATAATCTAATTTTCCAGTATATTACAGCAGGTTATAATGTAGTGGTTGACGATACAAACCTTAACCCGAAGCACGAAAAACAAATCAAAGAAATAGCCAATAAGTTAAATGTAGATTTTGAAGTCAAAAACTTTGATACTCCCATTAGTGAGTGTATTAAAAGAGATGCTTTAAGAACAAAGCCAGTCGGCAAAAAAGTAATTTGGGAAATGTATATGAATTACATTTTCAAGCCTGATAAGTTTAAGGAGTGGAATGTAGAAAACCCAAAGGCAATTATAGTTGATATAGACGGAACTTTAGCACATATGAACGGCAGAACACCTTATGATTATTCAAAAGTAAAAAATGATGTTTGTGATGTGTTTATCAGGGATATTGTCCAAAAGTATTACAAAGACAATTTTGATGTGTTGGTAGTCTCAGGTAGAGAAGATTATTGTAAAGACGATACAAGGGACTGGCTATGGAAAAATGATATTCCAGCAACTAAACTGTTTATGAGAAAATCAGGCGATCGTAGAGAAGACTCCATAGTCAAGAAAGAGATTTACGAAAACGAGATTAAGTCTAATTGGAGTGTGTTCATTGTCTTAGACGACAGGTCAAGAGTTGTAGATATGTGGAGGAGTTTAGAACTAAAAACGCTCCAAGTTGAGCCAGGAGATTTCTAATAATAAAAATATGCAATTAACAATAAGCGAAAAAGCAAACACTAATTATTTAGCAAAGATTGTAGAATTAAAAGGATTGAGAAAACACCAAAATGCAGACAGATTACAAGTTGCAACTATTGATTTCCAAAATGTAATTGTTGGATTAGACCAGAAAGACGGTGATATTTGTGTTTTCTTCCCAGTAGAAAGTCAAATTAACATCAATTTCTTAGCCTTTATCAATGCTTTCCGAGATAAAACACTGAATACCAATCAAGAAGTAAGCGGATTTTTTGAGAATAAAGGCAGAGTCAGAGCAGTTAAGCTTCGTGGTGAGAAGTCAATGGGTTTTGTAGTTCCTATTGAGCAATTAGAGGCATTTATTGGTCAAAAGATTAATGAGCCTGTTGGAACAGAGTTTAATATGATCGGCGATACCGAATTTGTCAGGAAGTATGAAGTTTACAGACCAGAGCAAAGGACAAAGAACGGAAAGATAGAAAAAAGGATTTCAAGATTAGTTGACGGACAATTCCATTTTCATATTGATACTGAAAACCTTAGAAAGAATGCTGATGCTATTAAGCCAGAAGACCATATTTCCGTGTCTTACAAGTTTCACGGAACATCTGCAATCTTTTCAAATGTCTTGACTAAAAGAAATCTATCAATCATTGAAAAGGTATTGAAAAGATTTGGAGTTAAAATTGAAGATAAGGAATATGATTTACTTTATAGTAGCAGAAAAGTTGTAAAGAACGAATATGAAACAAAAGACAAGGCTGGATTTTACTCATCTGATATTTGGGGTGATGTAAAAGAAGAAATCAAAGACTTAATTCCTAAAGGATTTACGATTTACGGAGAAATATTGGGATTTACAAAGGAGGGCTCACCTATTCAAGGGGAGTATGATTATGGTTGTGAAAGAGGCGAACATAAGTTAATGGTTTATCGTATTACTTTTACCAATGTTGACGGGATTGTCTTTGAATTATCGACTGAACAGATTAAAGAGTATTGCGACAGATATGGATTAACTCCAGTATTCTTATTCTATAATGGTTTAGCAAAAGACCTTTATCCTGAACTTGATACAAATAATCATTGGAACGAGGAGTTTGTGAAGAAGTTGGAAGAAGATTATAATGACAAAGACTGCTTTATTTGCAAGAATACAGTGCCGGAGGAGGGTGTAGTAATCAGAAAAGAGTCCGGCTTTTCCTTTGAAGCGTTCAAATTGAAGTCGTGGCGATTCTTAGAATACGAGACGAAGCAATTGGATAATGGTGTTGTTGATCTGGAAAGTGCGAATTAAAAAAGTGAGAACTCCTTAATTAGAAGCATTAGGGAGTTTTTTAATAAACATTTCCCCTTTACAATCTCCAATTTCTAAGTTATAATAAAAGCAAATTATTATAACAATATGACTATTGAAGAAATTCAAGAACAATTTAAAGATTTATCTGATGGAATACGAGTAATTTTACTTATCCACAGGACAAAAGAGGGAGGCAAAAACAACAAATACAAACGGCATTTAAAGAAAGTGATAACTACAAACAGCCAAGAATATTTTGATACAATCCGGGAACTAAAAGAAATCAAAGATAGTGATAAAAGAACTTTAAGGATTTATGCTACTGTAAACGATTGTGATATAAATAAGGCAATAAGATTATTTAAGCAGAGGCAATTAGATAATGATTATGCCAGTGAAAAATTAAATCTACAATTTTATTTAGACATTAAGAATCAATTCATAAGTTGTTTAATGGACAAAAGTTGCAGAAACAGTAAAAACTTTCTGTTTGATTTAGATGGCTGTGATGATAGAAGTTTTAAACAAATACATCAAAGAATAAGCAAACTAACCGAGATAATTCTGTCATATCCAACAAAGAACGGATACCACATAATAACCAAACCATTCAATTATAAATCATTAGATGAAAACTTAATAAACACAGTAAAAGGACATTATTTAATGCTTGTAGATTTTTAATCAGTATGCTATAATAGAAATATAGTCATTTAATCACCAAAGTAGTTTTGACAATAAATAAAACTAATGGTATAATGCGGGGTAGAGTAAAAGCAGCTCGTAGCTCTCATAAGGCTAAGGTATGGGTGCAATTCCCGTCTCTCGCAACAAAAAGTGGGTATCGTATAGTTGGTTAATACAACTGCCTTCCAAGCAGTGAACAGGAGTTCGAATCTCCTTATCCGCTCCACAAAGACAGGGTATCTTATAATGGATATTATGCTGGTCTTGGATACCAGCGAAGAAAGTTCGATTCTTTCTACCCTGACTAAATAAAAAGGGTTGTTAGTTTAACGGAAAAACAATTGTGTTGCAAACAATAGATAGCAGTTCAATTCTGCTACGATCCACGAGAAAGGAAGATTAGCATAATTGGTAATGCAGCAGTCTTGAAAATTGTATGACAGAGAAAAGTCTTGTAGGTTCGAGTCCTACATCTTCCGCACTATGAACAACAGATATTTACAATTTTTAGACGATTTAACAGAAAAAGAGCTGACAGTATTTTTTTATCATATAATATTAAAACTACCACAAAAAGAAGTAGCAAAAAGAAGAAAGTTATCAATTAAGAGCATAGAAGCAATAACAAAACAAATAAAAAGAGATATGGAGTTTTTACCAATAAAAGAAAAAATATTTGAAGCATTTGAAGTAAAATAAAATGAAAGTCATATTTCTTGATATAGATGGTGTTTTGAATTGTGCAAACACTAAACAAAGACATAGAGGATTTATTGGCATTGATCCATATATGGCTTTAATTTTTTGCAGAATACCAGAAGCGACAGGAGCAAAAGTAGTAATATCATCATCTTGGCGACATTTCAAGGGTGGATTAGAAGAAATAGAAAAGCAGGTATGTAAGTTTATTGACATTACTCCCACCTTGAGAGGTGAAATCAGAGGAGAAGAAATTGAAGCGTGGTTAAAGCAACACCCAGAAGTAGAAAAATATGCCATATTAGATGATGACAGTAATTTTTTACCAGACCAACCATTATTTAAAACAGAGTGGAAATTAGGATTAACAGAAGAAATGGTGAACCGAGTAATAAAATACTTAAATGAATAAGATATGCCAAATTACATATTATGGTATCAAAAGAGAGTAGCAGCAAAAAACATAAAAGAAGCGATAAGGAAAGAATCAAAAATAACAGCAGAATTTTATTCACTGGAAGAATTAAGAGAAAGCAACGATGAATTAACCCCAGCAATAGGATTTGAAATAGATTATCCTTGGTCAGAATATGAAAATGAAGAATACGAAAGTAAACACAGAAATAATACTAACAAAAATAGCAGCAATAACAGCCGATTATTTAAAAATAACCTCAAATTACAGAAGAATAGAAAAATTAGTAGAAGACAATGATAAATTATTAAGGCATATAAACAAGAAAATACAAGCAATAGAAGAATACTTTGGAATATCATATTTAAAAGAAGATGAAAAATATTTTAGAGACTTATCAAAAGTGAAGAAATAAAGTAGTTATCCACAGGAAGACCACCGACAGAGGTGGTTTTTATAATATGTTATAATAAAAATATAAAGTCGGTTTAGTTTAACGAGCAAAAATATGTCTAAGGTTAAATTATGTAAACACTGTAATAAAGAATTTCTTAATAAATGGAATACTACATTTTGTTCTCATTATTGTGCTAATAAATATAATCATTTACAAAAGCCTAGAAAATATCCAATAAGTCAATACTATTGTAAAGTATGTGGTAAAATGAAGCGTTCTCCATTAAACACATACTGCTCACATACTTGTGAAAACATTGCAAAAGACAGGATTTATAAACAAAAAATTGATACTGATACTATTACCAATTTAGGGCATCGAACAATAAAGAGAATTTTAATTAAATAATATGGAAATGTTTGTAGTATATGCAATAACACAAAATGGATGGGCAAAGTAATTCCTCTTATCTTGGATCATATAGACGGCAATTCAGATAATAATAGAAAATCTAATTTAAGATTAGTTTGTGGAAATTGCGATATGCAATTAGATACTTATAAAAGTAAAAACAGAGGGAACGGAAGGTATTATAGAAAAATGAGATATAAAAAAGGACAATCATATTAGTAAACTTCAGACAAAGGTGCAAGTCCTTTAATCGGCTCAAAATAAAGATATGGCATTAGGAAGACCGAGCAAATTCAAAGCAGAATACATAGAGAAGATAATAGATTTTTTTGATATAGAACCATACTTCAAAGAAAAGATGGAAAGTTCAAAAGAATATTATCAGAACGGAATGCTCAAAAAAGAGAGTGAAAAATACAGGTTGATACCAAATAAACTACCAACCTTATTTGGATTTGCCAAGTCAATCGGAGTATCATACAAAACAGTATGGTCATGGGCATTCGAGAAAGAAGAAACAGAACTTGACGAAAACTTAAAAACATTTCGTAATGCCTATAAAGAAGCAAAGGAATTACAGAAAGAGTTTATAATCAGTATAGGTTTATCAGGAGCAGCCAATGCACCATTTGCAATCTTCACAGCCAAGAATGTAACCGATATGAGAGACAAAACAGAAACAGACATAACAACAGGAGGAAATCAATTAGGAGTAATAGTATTACCACAAAAAAATGCAGATACACTGGCAACCGACAACAAAGCAGGCTGAAGCCTTATCAATGAATGACTTTGAAGTATTATATGGCGGAGCAAGAGGAGGAGGCAAAACAGACGCAGGTCAAGCATTTATGCTATATGACAAAGACCACCCAAGATACAGAGGTTTAGTCATTAGAAAAAATGCAGGTGATTTAAACGACTGGATCTCAAGAGCCAAGATAATGTATAAACCAACACAGGCAGAATTCGTAAAAGGAGAAATACGATTTCCAAGTGGAGGCATAATAGTATTAGGGCATTTAAAAGATGAAAATGCTTTTGAAAAATACCAAGGGCACGAATATCATAAAATGCTTATAGAAGAATTAACCCAGATACCTAGTGAAGAAAGTTATTTAAAGTTAATATCATCATGCAGAAGCACAATACCAGAACTAAAACCGCAAGTATTTGCAACAACAAACCCAGGAGGGAGAGGACATAGATGGGTAAAAAACAGATTTAGATTAAATGGCAATACAAACAGGATAATCAGAACTTATGATGAAGTAATGAACCGGTATAGAGTATTTATTCCAGCAAAAGTTGATGACAATCCTTATATAATGCAGAATGACCCGACTTATGTTAAGTTTTTAGATAGTTTACCAGATGGATTAAGAGAGCAATGGAGAGAAGGAAGTTGGGCAGATGTAGAAATTAAAGGAGCATATTATGCGGCAATGGTTGCTCAGGCAAGAAAAGAGGGTAGAATAACAGATGTTCCTTATGATCCGACAATACCAGTATATACAGTTTGGGATTTAGGTGTAGATGATTCAATGACAATTGGATTTTGGCAAAGAACATCAGAAACAATCAAATTGATTGATTATTACGAGAACAATAATGTCGGGCTACCTCATTACATCAAAATAATCAAAGAAAAACAATATATCTATGCAAAACATTTTGCACCACACGATATAAAGCAAAGAGAATTAACCAATGGTAAAAGCAGATTAGATACAGCAAAGAGTTTAGGAATAAACTTTGAAGTAGTGCCAAAATTATCCAAAGAAGACGGCATAGATGCTGGCAGAATAATGTTTTCAAGATTATTGATAGATAAAACCAAAGGAGAAGACTTTATTGAAGCAATAAGACAATACAGAAAAGAATGGGATGAACAAAATCTAGTATTTTCAAATAATCCAGTCCACGATTGGACTTCACACGCAGCCGATATGTATAGATATACAGCATTAGTTGAAAAGAAGATGGAATATTTAAACGACTTTTCCCAAATAATGAGACGGAACGAGCAAGAATACATAGAAAACCCATATATATAAAATATGCAAGAAGAACAAACAAGCATACTAAAACCATATTCAGCCGAACTAATCAATCTAATAATAGATGAGATACAATCCTATGAGAGCGGAGAAATACGGTTAAGTGATAAAGTAGTATTCAGCCAGAAGAACATAATACAGCAGATTATAACCCATCAGAATGGGGGCTTTTTAACATCATTAGCAGCAGGGCAAAAAGACGACAGAGAGTTTTTTGACATAATAACACCAATGGCAGAAACAGGGGTAGTCAATATAGATTTAGACGAAAACAATTTGGAAGCCTACACTGATAATGTCAATCATTTAGCACAAGAATACTTTGCCAAGTCAATATTCAAGAATTATTTAAGGCAAACCAATCAAGGCATAGCAATAAATGAAGCAGAATACCAATTTATTGATGACGGCAATATAATAGTCAGGAAATTAGAAACAGAAAGAGCCATAAACAGCGGTGAAATATGGAGAGCAGTATTACCACAGAACCTATATGTAATAGACCAAACAGCCAGAACATTAGAAGATACGACAGTAATAGAGAAATCGCCAATGAACCAAACAGAAGTCAGATCAATGAAGACTTGGGACAACACACAAGACATATTTGAGATGTGTCCAATGGGAGATTATGCAAGAATACCATTATTTGATATATATTACAGATACGGTGAAATATCAAAGGAAAAGTTAGGCAGAATAAAAGAAGAAGTCCATAATATTCCATATCAACACCAAGAGGGCGATGAAAATATTTATATCCAGTCAGTAGCAATAATGGTAAAAGTAAGACCAGACATAAGATATTATTATGCAGATAATACCAATATCAATGGAATAATAACCTTTATCGAAGAATTAAAGCCAAGAAAAGTAAAAATAACATCTTCACTTGAATTAACATTATTTAAGCCATATTTATCAGCGAGACTAGGTAAATACAATGGCAGATTTTGGGGAGAAGGATACAGAGAAATCGGCATACCATATCAAAACAAAGCCAATGAATTAGGCAATAAGATACAGAAACTAATCAGACAATTCAAGTTAATATGGACAAGTTCAGACTCAAATATAGCTGGTAAAAATGTATTATCAGGTTTAAAAGACGGGCAAATATTACAAGCAGACGATTTAAGATTGCTTAATAATGTATTACCAGATTTAACATTCCTAGCAAATGAATGGAACAGGAACATAACAGATTGTGAAAAGGCATTAAAAGCATTTGAGACAGCTTCGGGAGAAACACTACCATCGACAGCCAGTGCAACAGCAGTAGTAGTCCAAGATAGGCAAGTGGGCAAATATTATGGTTTTAAGAGACAAAGATTTGGATTATTACTAAGCCAGATATATAAATTATGGGTATTACCTGATTTATTAAAGAATACCAAACCAGAAGAAGCATTAGAGTTAATAGGAGACGCAACATTCTTTGAAGAAATGGTAGATGCTTATGTAAACGGTTGGATAATAGGGAATTACTTAAAAGTATTAGCATTAGAGATCTCAAAGAACCCAACGGGCATACAATTACCGACATCAGACACAATAGAGCAAATAAAAGAAGTCAAGAAACAAGAAATATTATCCCAGCCCAAATTATTCGGAAAAGTCTTTGAAGACTTCTTTAAAGATGTAGAGGCTTATGTAGGTATCGACTTTACAGGTGAAACATATAATAAACAAGGCTTTATTAGTAATAGCCTGCAATTATTACAATACGAATTAAATCCAGCATTACAAGCAAGTCCTGAGGCACAAGATACATTAAGAGCAATAAAGACAAAATTAGGATTACCGGTAAAGAGAAGAACAAAACCAACACAAATGCCAGCAATGCCAATAACAACAGCAATGCCACAGACGAATAATCAGCCAATACAAAATAACCAAGCAACCGCTAATAATCCTGCAATCGCTGGTGGTGGTGGCAATATGTTATAATAAAAGTATATGAAACTTGATATAAACGATATAAAGTATTTAGACCAGATAACCAGAGCAGTCAATTCTGCAAGCGGAAGAATAATAATGGGTTATTTAGAAGCAGAGTTAGAGAAAATGTCTTATGACAAAATAGATATAACCCAATCAATAGACATAATAGGACAAAATTATTTAGCCATAAAGACAGCAAGAAAGAAACTATCAGATATAATCAAGTTTTTACAAAGAGACCAATAAAAAAATAATAATAAGTAAATATTAAAGCAAAGGCAGAAATATTTACAAAAACACTATGCCAGAGAGCAAAGAATTCACGCCAAAGGGCGAAGCAGAAATCCGTCAAAGTGTTATTGAAGAATTCGGATTATCCGATGATGACAATAACAAACCATTTATTGACAAAGCAGTCAAGAAAGAACTTGACAGGCAGAGCGAGAAAATGGATTACCTGAACAAAGAAAAGTCTTGGGAGCAGGAAAAAGCGGAACACGAAAAGAAATTGAGCAAAGCGATTGAGCAAAAGGTTAAATATCGTGATGAAGCTAAGAAATTAGCATCATTAGAAGACGACCCAGTTCCAGAGCCAAAGCCCAATCCCACAGGGGAACCAGCACCCGATCCAAATAAATCATCGGCAGACAATGAGAAATTAACCGCACTAGAAAAAGAAGTTGCAACATTAAAAGCAGCTAATCATAGAGCGAGATATTCCCATTTAAAAGATGATGAGTATCAGACAGTCTTAAATGTAGCAGGCGGGATAGATAAGTTTGAAGAAACATTAAACAGCAATCCCATAGTTAAGAACTACATAGAGACCAATAAAGTCAATGAAAGAGTAGCAGGAGCTACAAACACCCCTTCCACTCGTTCCAATCCATCAAATACAAAGAACTTTGCAGATGTGGACTTATCCAATCCAGAAGATGTGAAATGGTTAAGAGCAGATCCAAAGCGTCTCAAAGAATATGATGATTGGATAGAGAACAATGGAGGACTGACGCAGTCATAGAAAGATACAAATCGGGGGCAAAATAAATTAATAAATATATTATGCCTCAAAATCTAAGTAATTACATTCGTGAAATTTGGGCTCCTCAAGTGCAGCAAAAATTATTTCAAGCACTTGTTGGAAAAGAAATCTGTGAATTTATCACAGTTGGTGATGGAGATACCATTCATAAACCATATCATAGCGATTTAGCAACGGGAACATATACCCGCAATCCGTCTTCAGGCGGTGTAGCAGAAACCGACATAACCACAACCGATGAATATTTGACAATCGGCACATCAAAATACGCATCATTCTTCGTGGACAAATTGGATAATCTCCAAATGTTCTATAAGAGTTTGAAAGGTGATTTGATGAAAGAAGCCGCAATCAGATTAGCCACAGACATTGATACAGCTATTTTTGCAGAATATGCAAATGCAGAATTATCAGTTGACGGTGGCGATGTCGGAGGAACAGACGGACAGCCAATTAGTTTAGCAATTAGTGGAACAAACGGACATATCCTTGATGTGTTCGAAGCAGCAAAAGCAAAACTTGCAGGCAACAATGTCGCAGTTGACGGAGACTGGTTTATGGTAGTTGATTCAGCAAACTACTACAAAGTTTTAGAGCGTTATCTGTTGAGTGCAGGCTTCAAAGTCCAAGACGAAGCATTGGTCAATGGATATGTTGGAAAAGTGTCAGGTATCAACCTATATATTTCCAACAACTTGCCAACAAGCACAGTAAGCGGCTCAACAGCACGCCACTGGTTAGCAGGTAAGAGAGGAGCAATCACATTGGCAATCCAATCAGATGCTTCACTTGATACCATCGATAATCCATCTTTGACAGACGGAACCCATAAATTAGGAACAAAATACATTGTTTCTAACCTATTCGGAAAGAAAACCTTCTATTGGAACGCCAAGAAACTGGTTGATATCCAAATCGCAGCTTAATTCCCGATATTCTGAGGCTATACTAAAAATAGCCTTAGTAATTAGCAATTAAGCAAAAACTAACAAAACAATATGATAATCAAAAACAGAGCAGGCAGAATAGTCAATGTCCCAGATGACTTGGGTAAACATCTGATTAAAAATGACGGAGCAGTTTTGTATGAACCCGAAATGAATAAAGGATTTCCCGAAGAAGAATCAGAACAAAAAAATCCATTAGAATGCCCATATTGCGGAAAGGTATGTGCAAGTCAGTTAGGATATAACAAACACACAACAGCTTGTAAAAAAAAAGCGAACTCATCTCAGTAATCATACCCTCAAGACCAGGTGAAAAAAACATTAGTTTACAATCAGTAAAGGGACAGACATATCAGAATATAGAAATCATAACAATAACTGATACAAAACTGCAAGGAGCGAGTTGGGCAAGAAATCAGGGATTAAAACAAGCAAAGGGAAAATATATATTCTTCTGTGATAATGATATAGAACTTGCACCAGACGCCATAGAAAGCCTATACAAGGCACTTAAGAAGAATAAGGGGTATAAGTGGGCTTATGGCAAGTTTTACATTGATGATAAACTATTTAATCAGAATAAGAGCCAAAGAGTTCCTAAAAACAAGAAATCGCTTGAATATGCAATGTATTTTCACGGCATATCAACAATGAGTTTAATAGAAGCTACAGTTAAACCAGAATTTGATGAAGAATTAAAAAGATTTAACGACTGGGATTTATGGTTAAGACTTGATAAGCAGGGTTATAAGGGAATATTCTGCAATAAAGTATTATTTACAACAAAAAGTAGAGAGACAGGAATAAGCAACACAGACAGTAAAGACATAGAATTAAATATGGAAATATTGTTTAATAAGCACGGCATAGACAAGAAATTAAAATTAGCAGATATAATAATACCGCATCAGAACAGGCACGATCATTTAAAAAATTGCCTTGAACAAATTGATTACAGGCAATTCAATATAATAGTAGTATCAGGAGGTTCATTTTCAGAGAACTGCAATAAAGGAGCAAAAATAGCAGAAACAGACAATCTAATCTTCCTAAATGATGACACCTTACCAGATAATGAGATTTTAAAAGAAATGATTGAGACAGAAGCAGATTTTGTAGGAGTAGCAGAATACATACCAGACAATAAAAAAGTATATTACGGAATAGGATACAAAATAAAAGAAAATGGAGAATTAGAAGCAAGATTATCAGATACGAAAGAAGACACAAACATACCAAGTGGATATTGTTTCTTAGTAAGGAAGAAGATGTGGAAAGAGATGAATGGACTAGACGAAAGATTTATAAATGGGGGAGAAGACCAAGATTTTGGGTTTAGGGCAATAGAGCAAGGTTATAAAATAGAATATATAGACAAACCAATGTATCATTTTCATAGTCAATCAAAAGACAGATTTATCAAGACAAAAGAAAACATAGCACTATTAGACAAATTATGGTCAAAAGAAAAATTAATAAAATTATTAAAACTTGTAAAAAGCAAGAATTAAAAATATGGCAAAAACTAAAAAGCAGCCAAAATTAGGTTCAGGAAAAAGGTTTGCTTCATTATCTAACAAAGTAGCAAAAAACTACGAGAAGCAAGGAATATCAAAAGAAGAAGCGGAGCAAATAGGAGATGCAACCGCAGCAAAAATTGGTAGAAATAAACTTGGGAAGAAAAAGATGGCAAAATTAGCAGTTGTAGGTAAGAAAAAGTCTAAGAAATAATCTTATGAAAAACTTCATAATACAATTTGGGACATATTTACAAGGCAAGAAAACCTATATTGTTGGCAGTCTTATGATATTATTGGGATATATGACCAATAACAACGAAATGATATTGCAAGGATTAGGACTGATAACCTTAAGAATGGGAATAAACAATAACAACAATAAATAATATGTGGTATTTAAGAGCATTTACATTACTCGTAATATTTGCCTTTTGTTTTTTAATGGGCTGGTTAATGGGAATGATATTATTTTAAAAATATGGAAGGATGTTTAAGTTCAATATTTGGATTTATCATATTTGTGATTGTATTTACAGTCTTGGCTAGAGCAGGTCTATTAAATTATATGGGAGGATCATTAACATTATTAAATCAGTTAATGGAAGAAGTATTTAAGTCATTGTTATCGATATTACAGAATGGAACGGTATATATGCCCAGTTACTAATATGACAGAAGAAATAAATGAAATCAAACTAAATATGGTGAAATTTGAAACCAATCTTGAAAACTTTGGCAACAGATTAGACGAGCATATAAAAGACCAAAAAAATGATTTAGAGGGTTTAAAAAAGATAATAACAGATTTTATAGATACAGCAGACGAGAAATATGCACCAATGTGGACAGCAGAAGCAGTAAAGTGGACAATAGGGCTTGTAATGGGTGCAGTAATATTAGCATTAGTAGGATTAGTGTTAGCCAAATAATATGTAAGTATAATTTATTGACTTGTATAAACTTTGCAATATGTTATAATTAGAGTGTGTGGAAAATAATTCACATTAAATCAAATTATATGGAAAAGCAAAGAAATGAAAAAGGACAATGGATGAATACTACTGATGTTACTCTTTATAAAAGAGTTCAATTTAACGGGATAAAAATGTCGGCTCAAAATCGAGAGTTTTGTATGGCACTAAATATACCATTTATACCAAAGGGGTTTGCCGTTCATCATTTAGATAGAAACCCAAGAAATAACAATATTGACAATTTAGCTCTTGTAACTGTAACAGCTCATAATAGAATACACGCACATTCACCTTGGAACAAAGGATTAAAAGCATCAACTGATACAAAATGGGGAGAAACAATTAAAAAAATTCAGGGAAAAAGAAACCAAACATTTATTAGTCGGTGGGAAGAAGCCTATAACTTAAGACTTGAAGGTAAGACTTACGAAGAAATTGGTAAAATACTTGGTAAGAGTAGGATGAGTGTTAGTAATCAAGTTAAAAAATATAAAGAAAGTTTAGAAAAAATATAATTTTATGAATAATAACGATAAAAATAATGCTGTAGCTAAGCGTCAACTGTGCTTAGTCTACAGCAGGTGAAAGTGTTTGTGGTTGGTATGTTCCGACAAAACAGATGAACAAGGGTAAATTATCAGAATATAAAGATAGAAAAGAATATGAAGTAGAAAAATATGCTTAATGAAAGTCAATTATCACAATATTTCAAACTCAATTTACCAATAAAGAATTGGGATGGTCGCCCTGGTAATTATAGCAATCTTAAAGAATACAGACTAAACTTTACTCAAAAATTTGGAATGAATGCATTAGATTATTCTCAATTTGGATTAAAAGGACATAATGGTATAGATATAGCAGGTGTAAAAGGGACACCAATTTCAGCACCTTGTAGGATGTGGATAAGTTTTACCAATGAAAACGATACGGGTTATGGAATAAATATTCTTGCAGAAACAGAAACAATTAAAATAAATGGAGAATATTACAAATTAGAATTAGTATTTGGACATTTTGAAAGCATAGTAGTAAAAGCTGGTCATTGGGTAAATGAGGGAGATTTGATAGGATACATGGACTCAACAGGATTTTCTACTGGTAATCATTTACATTTTGGTATAAGACCAATTTGGAGTATAGATGGCAATACTTGGAAACAAATGTTTTATGGTAATGGCTATGCAGGTTATATTGATCCAGAACCATTTCTTCCACATATTGTTTGGGATTTAGAAGAAATATTAAAACCGCAAGAAAATAATATTAAAAATATGTTACAAAAATTTAAAAGAGACAAACAAACTGGTGCATTATATTTTGTCAAAGTTGTAGGTGAAGAAGAAGCCAAAAAGGCACAAAAACCAGAATTATCTAATACATTGTGCAAGCAAAAGTTTGAAGATACTCTTGCTCCAGTTATTGGAGCATTAGGAGATGAATTTGGTATAGAAAGTTGGAACACTGACAAATTTGCAAATCTTCCTGATTATAAATTTTTCGGTAAATAATTATGACACAGGCACAATTAAGAGCATCAATCCGATTTAAACTATTTGGTAATTCAACAGACACGACATATTCAGATGATGATATAGATAGCAATATAGATATATGGAAGAACACGGCATTAAGTTGGATATTAGAAAGTAATGGCAAATGGCAGGTAAATGGAGAAATATACACGACAGCCCTTGTGGCAGATCAGAATGAGTATATATTTCCAGATGGAATGCTAACTTTGAACAAGATATTTGTTAAAATTGGAGATGAATATCAAGAAGCCAAGCAAATAGACATACAAAACATACATAGCGATCCAAGCCAATACAGACCGAGTAATCCAGAGTATGATATATTAGATAATTCAATATTTGTATTTTTACCAAATGAGATAACTGACATATCAGACGGACTTGAATTGTATTGCCAAATGAATGATTTACCAGATTTGCCAGATATATTTATTCAAATCCTATTATTTGGAGCAGTATATGAGTATTCATTTGCCAAAGGATTAAAAGACAAATTAAAAGAAGCCAAAAGTATGCTTGGCATAGACCAGCCCATAATAGATGCGGGTCTTAAAAAAGCATTAAAGAGTTATCAATCCCGTAAGGGCAATCAACAAATAATTATGACTCCCGAAGAGGAGAACTTATATTAAAAAATATATGAACAACAAAGAAGTATTAAAACTAAAAGGTTTAATAGAGATAAAGCAAATTAGAGAAGGTAAAGTAATTTCAAAGAGGACAATAAAGAACACCATAACAAATGCAGGACTTGCAGAAATCGCAAATCTTGCAGGTAATGTATCAACTCCAGCGGCATTTACCTATCTTGCAGTAGGAGTAGGCACAACAGCGGCAGCGGCAACTGACACCGCTCTTGAAAGTGAAATTATCGATAGTGGACTAGCAAGGTCAGCGGCAACAGTTACCAGACAGACCACAAACGAAACAAATGATACCTTGCAACTTGTTAAACAATGGACAGCAAGTGGAGCAAAGGCAGTAACAGAAGTCGGTGCATTAAATGCAAGCTCGGCTGGTGTTATGCTTGGCAGACAAGTTTTTGCAGCTGTTAATGTTGCTTCTGGTGATTCACTACAAGTTACTTATAAGTTTATATTCTCATAGGTTATAACCTTTTTGTCAATTATTGATAGTTAATTGCGGTTTTTGTTCTAGGATAAAAACCGCTTAATGTTATGGCATTAAAGACCTACTACAAATAAAATGTTTTTATCAGGCTGGTCATATAGAAAACAAATTATAATTGCAGGTCAATCGGGAGCAGGTTCCGATTACCAGGTTTTATTATATGTTGGAGAAAGCTCGGGGTCAGTTGGAGCAAACTTAAATGTTGCTGGGCATTCATTATCATTTCCAAGTGCAAAAAATGTTAGCGGCGACTTACGCTTTACATCTGATGACGGAATAACTTTGCTTCCTTTTTGGGTGGAAGCGGTAACTGGCAGCACTCCGAATAGGACAGCTAAGATTTGGGTTAAAGTGGCTGCCGACCTGGGGAGCAATCAGAACATATTCTGCTATTACGGTAATGCGTCCGCATCAAACGCCAGCAGTGGTGATAATACTTTCATTTTTTTTGATGATTTTGAAGGCTCGGCTCTTGATACAAGCAAATGGACGAAGACAAGCCCAGACACTGGAGCGACATCAGTCGATGAGACAATAATATCTTCTTCGGTTCTTACTCTAAATTTAAAGGCATCATCGTGGACAGGTGCCAGCCGTAAAATAACAGCTAACAATGCTTTCAATTTAGCCAATAAAGAGTTTGTTGCATACGCTAAAAGCAACTGGGGAGGATATGGAAGCGGAAGTTATTGGCGAAGTTGGCAACTCCCAGCTGTTTGGAATGTGAAAGGTTTTAGCCATGGAGCTGGTGAAACAGGCATAACTATCTCTAACTCTAATAATGCAGGGTCAGTATCAAGCGGACGCATTGATACATCAGACGCATACACAGACTATGCTATCCGCAGTTACAGCTGCGGCAGCCAATTTAAATTCAAAAAAAACGGAACGCAGATATACGCTACTAGTAGTTATGTCCCGAACACAGATGAATATCCAACATTTTGGATTTGGAATTGGTCTAATAATAACGCCTTAACAACCTTAAATGTTGACTATGTCTATCTAAAGAAGTTTGTAGATACGGAGCCGGCTTTCAGCTCTGTGGGGATGGAAGAAGTTGCTACTACAGATTATACATTAACCTTAACCGATTCTTTGTTAATATCTGAAAATACTAAAAAAACAGCAGGAATATCAAAGAATGAAACATTTTCACTAAGTGAAGTATTAACCAAAACAGGAGGATTTTTCAGGTCAATAATCGACACATTAAATATCATAGACGGAGGTATAACGCAACAAGGGGCAAATTCACCTGCAGCTGCCGTTATAGATTCGACTATTGGGAATGTTGGCTGGGAGTATGGCGTGCCTGAAAATGCAGAACTGAGTGATAATGTTTATGTAGGCGCTTATGCTGGAGATGAACTACACGATGTCGTGGATGAGCATTTAAAAATAGTAAAAAGCGATGGTTCTATAGGGACAACAGACAAAGCCGACAATTTAACCCCGTGGCCATCAGTTGATACTTATGTATCTTATGGAAATAACGATGACTTATGGGGAGAAGAATGGACAGCAGCCGATATAAATAGTGCCAATTTTGGAGTAGTTTTTAGTCCAAGGACAATCCAAGATGGTGAAACTATTAAATATTTGAAAGTTACAAATTTTGGTTTTTCTATTCCCGCTATTGCAATTATAAATGGAATTAAAGTAGAAATTGAAAAAAAACAGGAATATTATATTTCTGGTGGTTCTTGGATGAAAGCTTGGGTAGATCATATAAGAATAACAATATATTATTCATTAAATGGGATTAAAAAAAGTGTATCATTATCAAAAAATGATAATTTATCAATATCAGAAAACACAAAAAAGGATTTTGCAACAATAAAATCGGAAACATTTAGCATAAGCGAGTTTATAGACGCAATTATAGTAATACTCGGATATTTCATCAATGTATCTGACGGAATAAATCTATCCGATAACATAAAAAAGGATATTACTTCAATAAAAAAAGAAGTAATTGCCATTGCGGAAAATACAACCAAATCAATAGGCAGATTTTTCAGTGAAGCAATAAATACTATTGAAACCTTGATAAAGAAAACTGGCAAAAAAATAGATGAAACACTTGGTATAAGTGATATTTTCAACAGATTAGCAGAATATAAGAGAAACTTGGAAGAAAATCTACTAATAGCAGAAGATTTTATAAAAAGTTTAGTATTTATTAGAACATTTACAGAAAATATAAACATAACAGAAGCAATAAAGAAGTCAATATCAAGAACAATCAGCGAATTACACAAAATAACCGAAGACATTATCAAAAAAGGATTGTTTTACTTAAATATAACAGAAACAATAATACTTACTGAAAATTTTTACAAGCAAACAAAAAAAACAATTGATGAAGCAATGAGCATAACAGAAAACCTTATTAAATCATTTGGCAAGAAAATATCAGAAACAATATTAACAACAGAATATTTTACGAGGATATTCATAATAAATCTGTTCTTTATTGAGAATATAATCTTAACTGATAATATTTACAAGAGTTTGAACAAAAACATCAAAGAGATAATAGGAATAATAGATAAACTTGACAAATCAATTACAATTTATTTCCGAGAAAATATCAAGACAATAGAAAATATTACCAAAAGATTTGGCAGAATATTTTACGACACATCTTCGATAAATGATATAATAAGAAAGAGAGTTGAAAAAGATAACAAAGAAGCAATATACCTAGCTGAAACGCTAAAAAAGGATATTACAGCGACAAAAGAGGAAAACATAACAATAACAGAAGTCATAAAAAGATATAAAAATGGAATAGAGCAAATCTGGAATAGCATAAAAAGAATAACAACAACCAATTGGGCAAAGAAATCAAGAACAGTATCAACAGACTGGACAAAGAAAACAAGAACAACAACAACCAATTGGGCAAAGAGAAAGAAACCATGGCAATTATAAAAAAGTTCCATATAGAACAATATGAAAATACTAACAATAGACAAGACCGCATTTTTAAAGGGAATGTCTCATTCAGTAAATACAAGTTCAGGATTTAGTCCAGAAAGCGTAGGAATAGAAGTTGATCGCAGAGGAGATTTATTAGGTTTATTATATCCTGGCAGAAACCCAATAGAATCAAGTGCCAACATAGCAGACAATATAATGGCAAGTTTCTTATATTATAGGAACAGTGCCTTATATTATTACTCCATAGGAGATGCTGGCAAAATATACGAAACAAATGTAATAACCAAAGCACATACAGTAAAAGACACAGATAGCAAGATATATGATAAGAACTCAAGTATTTTAGTATTCAACGGAAGACTAAAAATTGCTTCTCAGACCGATATATATGACGATGATTTTGCCTTTACAGTAAAGGACAATGACTGGTGGACAAACACATTAGGAAAAACAGCATTAACAGCAGGTGTGCCACATAAACTTTTTGATTATCACGGAGTAATGATGATAACAAACGGCAATAAAATTGCATCTTGGGATAACACAACAGCAAATGAAGCAGCATTAACATTACCAGAGGGGTGGATAATTACAGATTGTTTAGTAGATGGATTAAACATATATATAAGTGCATCATTAAGCAAAGCAGATTATGCAATGAATACCGAGACAAGAATATTCGTCTGGAATGGAGTATCAACCGATTATCAAAGAGAAGTAGTATTAGATATACCAGTCATTACAGCCATGGTCAAAGCAGAAAACGGTTATATCCTTTTTTCTGGACGGAATATGTTCATTTTTGATGGATATAGTTATGTATGGTTAAGATACATCGATCAATCCCCGACATTTAATCAAGTAAAAGCAATAGATGGGAAAATATATTTTGCAACTTTTGGAGCAATTGCTTGTTATAATACAAGATTAAAGATATTCACGAAACCAGTATCTTATGGCGATGTAAATAATATTATAACTTGCCTTAATATAGGTTATTTTGACTACATAGATTTCTGGTCAGCCGTATCGACATCGGCGGTCGGTAAATTCTTCAGATGCACTAGTAATAACTCATTAAGCGTCTTTTTTTCAGATATATATAGCGTAGGAAATATTTACATAAGGAATATTGAAATATTATTTAGTCAACCATTACCGACAAATGCTTCATATACATTAAAAGTATTAGACGAAACAAGCACATCAATCAAAGAAATAACATTCAATGAAACGGGCAAGATGAAATTACCAAAATCAGCGGGAGATTTATTAGTGTCTAATTTTCAGATTTATTTAAGTTTTGATAATACTTCTTGTGTTCCAGTGCAAGAAATAAGAATATATTATGATACCGCAGACAATATTACCACAAAATAAAGTAGATGACGATTTAAAGTCAGATCCGCTGACACAGCCAAATCTTAATCCAGAAAATCCAACAACAATATCAGATATAGAGGGATTTATAGAAGTAATAAGTGAGATACCAATATATAAGCCCAGAAAGTTATCAGAAAGCATAAAAATCTATATCAATGGTTCAACATATAGATTATATGTTTATGATTACAAGAACGGAGAATGGCATTATAGTCCATTAACCTAATATGATATAATAAACTTATATGGCATTACAAGAGTTTTACAGAATAAAAAAAGAAGGTCAACCAGACCAATTAGTTGACTCAGCAACAAACAAGGTATTAACACCCGAACAATTTGGCAATGGAGCAAACTATAAAGAAATAGCACAACCAGCACAACAACAACCGGCAGGTAATTCAGTAGGCACATTTAAACCAGCCAATGTAATAGACGCAACTACATTACAAACAGGCATTTCAGCAGGCAATGCTTCGAGCCTAGTTCCAAACTCAAATAATCAAGCACAGCAGACATATATAAGCGGAGTATTAGAAAACAATAATACCAATGCAGATACTATACAACAAAAAATAGATGCACAGAAAGCTCAGCAATTAAAAGAAGCAGAAACGAATAGAATAAATGCAGAAAAAGAAGTAGCAAGAATAAATTCAGAAAAGCAATCTCAAATAGACCAGTTTAATACGCAAAATACACCAATTGAAGAAGCAATAAGAACTTCTCGTCTTAATGCACTCAATAGTCTCAATACCGTATTTACACAAGACGAGATGACCAGAGTATTAAATGAACAAAAGAGCATAACAGACGATATTAAAGACCTTGCTAGCCTTGCTCAACAAGCAATACAAAAAGAAGAAACCACACCAGCAACAATAGACGCATTAAGAACAGAAAGAGTAAATAATACAAAAGAATATTACAGTTCAGCCATAAGTGCCAAACAATCATATTTAACTGCATTACAAGGAAGACTTGATACAGCAAAAACATATCTTGACTGGGGAGCGAATGAATTGACACAATCATATAATAATAAAATCAACTTCTTGAATACAATGAATTCTTATTATTCAAGTTCATTATCTAATGCAAATGATAAAGTAAATACTTATACAGCAGAAGAAAAGAATTTGATAAAAGGAGCAATCACCGACCTTGAAAACAAGAAACAAGAAATACAGAACACCAAAGATGCGATAATGAAAGTAATAAGTGAAAATCCAGCAGTTGCCAATGGTGCAAAATTACTATTAACCGATACACCAGAACAAGTAGCCCAAAAACTACAAGATTTTTATAATAAAAATCCACAATATACACCAGATAATCAGAAATGGATACAATCAATGAGAGATAAATACTTTGACGCTGGTATTTCTTTAAACGATCCAATTGAAACTGTTAAAAGCAAGATTTTAAACAGTCAAACATATAAAAATAGTTTAGTAGACACTCAACTTAAATTAAAAGCCTCGGGTTACCAAATAGACAATAATGGCAATCTTGTTCCTACTCCACCAGATGTAACAAATGCAACAGCAGAACAGATAGCCAACGCAATCAAGCAAGTTGAGACAGGAAGCAATCGAGACCCGTATAATGCACAGGGTGCAAGTGGTGAATATGGAGCATATCAATTTATGCCAAATACTTGGCAAAGTTGGAGTTCACAATATGCAGCAGAAGTATTACATAAATCAGCGGCTCAATTACCGATGACGCAAGAAAATCAAGATGCAATTGCTCAATGGAAGATACAACAATGGCTTGACCAAGGATATACACCAGAACAGATTGCTTCTTTATGGAATAGCAATAGTCCTGATTATGAGAATAAAATAGGAACAAACAGTCAAGGGGTGCATTATGATGTTCCAAACTATGTTAAAAAAGTGGTAAGTGCCATTTCTAAAGGAGGAGAAACGAATAGTAATTCTGGTAATTTAAGTTATGAGCAATACGGTTTACTTGCAAATACAAATTTTAATCCGAGTAATGAATTAGACAAAGCAGCAAAGCAATATATTGATTACTATATAAAAAATTCGTCATATCCAACATATTATACATTATTTGGTAGGACTACGCAACAAAATGGAGTATCATTAAGCGATGTAGCAAATAGGGCTCAGGAATTATATTATAGTGCTACTGGGACATCTTTACCTGATGTAAGCATTTTAAAAGGAAATAAGGCTTTAGTAAATGGCAACAATAAATTGCTTAATAGTCTTGGTATCCAAGAGGGAACAGTAAAGGCTAATTTCCAATTAGCAATAAATGCAATGGGAAATAATGTTAATAATAATATTCCGATTATAAATAAATTATTAAACCCCATACTATCTGCATTAGGCGATACAGATGTTCAGACTTATTTAGTAGCCAACACAACATTACAGAACGAAGCGGCGTCATTGATTGCAATTAAAAATGCGTCAGGCACAACTGTATATGATAAGATGGAGAGTGCGGGTCTTGTTCCAAAGAATGCTACTGTTGAACAGCAAAAAGAAATTGTTAAGCGTTTAGAGCAAGAAGCAGAAAATGCTAGGAATGTTATAGCACAACAAACATCTGATTTATACACCATTATAGATCCATTACAAACAGACCCCAATAATCCATTAAGAAATAAACAAAATTTAGACCAGTTTGTTACTGGTTCAAATACTAATAATGGAGTTGATTTAAGTCAATTTATCAAATAATATGTTAGCAAATGTATTTACTCAAAATCAAAATACTTCTTATCAATTACCAAATCAACAGAATAACAATAATATAGGAAAGAAGTTTGATTACATAGCAGCAAAAAAAGCAGGTGTAACAGATCAGGCAATATTTAATTATTTACAACAGCAAAAAGCAAAGGGCATTGATGTTTATATTGATAAGAATGACTACAATAATTATCAAAAACAAAACACAAATACTAATGAGCAACCAAACAATCAAACAGAACAAAAAAAGGAAGGATTTATTACAGGTCTTGTTAAAGGAGCAATAAAACCATTTGCAGAAGTTGGAACATCATTATATAATGCGGGAAAAACGACAATAGACTTATTAAAAGGAAATAATGAACAAGCGACAAATGATTTATCAGCATCAAGAAATTTGCCATTTTTAGGAGAGACCAAACCCGCATTTACGGGTAATGATACTTTTACACAGGGGACTGGTAAAATGTTAAGTTATGGTGCAGATATTGGAAGTTGGTTTATCGGTGGTGGAGAAGCAAAGGCAGGAGTAAAGGGTATATTACAAGGGACAAAAGAATTAGCAGGACAAACAGCAAAAGATATTATCAAAGGTAAGGTTATACCAGCCGCAATAAAAGCAGGAAAAGAATTTGCTCCTGTTGGTGCTGTTAGTGGGTTAGGAAAGGGGATTGAAAATATTGACACAAGTCAATCTATTAGCAAAAATGCAGAAAATGTAGGAATAGATACTGCCGTTGGAACTATATCCTCGGCGTTAGGAGCGGCAACAATGGGTGGATTATTTGCAGGTGGTGGTAAAGTAATGCAAAAAGTTATTGATCATTATGCACCAATAGAAGAAAAAGCCAATAATGCTGTTCAGGAGGCTATCGATAAAGCATTAAAACCCTCTTTTTCTAAGGTATCTACACCAAATATTAAAAATAGGTTTTATAGCCAGGCAATAAAAGCTTTTGAAGTGATTAACAAATATAAACCTACTTTTGTCGATGAAAATGGTGATAATGTTAGTAGAAATCCACGAACTTTGAGTGAGTTGTTTCAAGCAGTTGGTCAAGCAAAATCTAAGATTTTTAATCTATACGATGATATTGCCCAAAAATCAGGTGAAACGGGTGCAAAGTTTAATGCTCAACCAACCATAGAAAAAATGCAAAAGATTGTCAATAATAAAAGCTATAGCCCAGAAGTTAGAAATTATGTTGAATCGCAAATACCAGCCATATATGAATTACACGGGGAAAGTCCAAATATAATTCAAAATAGATTAAAAGAATATAACAATAATTTAAACGCTTTTTATGACGGAAGAATAAGTAAGGCAAAAGCAGAGGTAGATGCCTCAATTGCTAATTCTTTAAGAACTGATTTGGACCAGTTAATTAGTAATACAAATAGCCAACCATATCAGGCACTTAAAAATGAATATGGTGCTTTAAGCGACATTGAAAAAGAAGTTGGACGACAAAATGCTATTCAAGCAAGAAAAGCCAGCAAGGGATTATTAAGCTTTACTGATATTTTTACTGGTGGAGATATTACCGCAGGTATTTTAACTATGAACCCACCTCGTATTGTTAAAGGTGTAGTTGGTAAAAGTATTGAAGCAATTTATAAAAGACTAAATAACCCAGATACATATATTAAAAATGCTTTTGATTTATTAGACAAAATACCTCCCGAATTTGCTCCTTTGGTTGAATCTGCTATGAAACTTTTACCCGCCCCATCAGAAAATATGCCTAACGTATCAGTTAATACACCAATAAGATTAACCAGCAAATCCCCGTCTACAATTGAAGCCGAAACTATGAGTAAATTTGGTAATGGTGGCACTACTTCAAAAGAAATACCAATGCAAAAATTATTACCAACTGGTAAAGTCAAATATGTAAAACCTACTCCAATAATATTAAGAGCGGCTGAAAAAGATATTTACCCAAAAGAAATAAATATATCAAAGTAATAATTAACTCTACATTAAAATAAAATTAATTTGTTTAATAATCAATAAAAAAGTTTCATTATCGGAACTTTTTTTATTATATTTTTTTGTTAATAATAAAAAGCCTCTTTTATAGAGGCTTACGGAGGTGGAGGAGTTAAAATGTCGGTTCGTCATCGTTTTCCCTGCTTATTTCCTTTTTTCGCTGTTTTTCTTTTTTTTCGTTGTCAAAACTTATCACAATATTATAATCTGGTTGATACTCTTCTGTTTTGTAAGTATTTGGAAAAACTGCGACATTAATGTTCCCTCTTAAATCAGATAAAATACCCGATAAATACTCCATTCCATTTTTCTCCCTTTTCCAAAGTGCACCTATGATCTTGTTCATCACTTCTCCTTTATGTGATACTTCCATTATAGCATATTTGAATATTTTATACAGAAATGACGACACATTATTTGTAGCCTGAACTTGCTAAATTGTTAATAAATCCTTATATTAAATACATCTATCAATAAAAGTATTTTTTGTAATTTATAAAAAAAAGTATTGTTTATTAACTTTTTTTGTTTAATTTGACTTTTGTCATTTTGCTATTACTTTAAAATTACTGCGTTACATTTTCCCGTTTCAATTGTTATTATATTTATGGAAATGACAATTTCTAAAAACTATTTTTTTTAACAAAATAAGGAGTTTCAGATATGAAACAGATTACAAAATTTAATTTCAGCAAGTTGTTAACACTTGCAGTGTTTGTGTTGGTGTTGTTCGTCAGCGGACAGCAAGCAAAAGCGGAGAGTCAAGATGAGACTATATGGATGACTCTTAAGGATGATTTAAGTAATGTTGATCCAGGTTATATAATTAAAGCACTTTATACACCTGATGAACAATCGATATTAGTAACAACAACTACAAAAAGGTTGTTTGAACTTGATCCTGCAACAGGTAAAGTAAGAAGAGAAATACCAGGAATAGCAGGCGTAATACAATTTTCAGAGGATGGGCAATATGTTTATACATATAATTTTGAAAAAGTAAAATGGCCCAGCGGTGAATTAGTTGGGAAATATCCTGTTTATGGTTTTACGGAATTTGTGATTAATGAGAATGTTGGACTGATGGTTGGAGTTTCATATCAAAGTGACCATAGTCCTTGGTTGTGGAAAAAAGGAATTTGGG